>Ga0209090_10000291_pt1 | contig 31217 bp, 34 predicted proteins | sample ArcticOcean_MG_C_9_FD_187432 | JGI IMG/M metagenome (GOLD analysis project Ga0209090, IMG submission 187432) | Marine microbial communities from western Arctic Ocean - ArcticOcean_MG_CB2_152 (SPAdes) (version 2) | ecosystem: Environmental > Aquatic > Marine > Oceanic | place: Arctic Ocean... | reverse complement strand
TGCACGGGTTGTTGCATGGCCGGTTGCATGGCCGGTTGCATGGCCGGTTGCATGGCCGGTTGCGCGGGTTGTTGAACGACCGGTTGCATTACAGGTTGCATTACCGGTTTTGTTGTGTTCTCTTTTTTTAGATTTTCGAGAAAATCAATTGATTTATTAAAATCACTTGTAAATATTTCTAAATTTGTATTTATTTTTTCATTTTCATTATTATTTTCGTTGTTTTCATTATTATTTTCCCGCTTTTGAAAATCTTTTATTTTATTAATTAGTTGGCTTCGCAATTTGTTTGGTCTTATTAATGATGGTCGCGTAGGTTTTATTTTTTTTTTTATTGTTTTATTTTTTTTTTTACCTGTAGATAATAAATCTGGATTAAAAAGTATAGTTTTTTTAGATTGAGACATATATATATATATATTTGAAAACTACACAAGGTTTTAAACTTGAAAAAAAGATATATTATAGTTTACTTATTTAATAAAATAATTAATCATAATAAAATAATTAACACAATAATTATATTTTATACTAAATAAGCTTTTGAAAAATATATACTAAAAATTATTATGGAAGTTAATAATAAAACAATAAACTTTAAAGCAAAATTGATATATAATTTAAAGAAAAATTGATATATAATTTAACTTAAATGACTGAAATAAAAATGGATAAATCTAATGATGAAATTGACTACAATAATTATAATAATGAACCTTGGAAAGTGATAGAATCATATTTTGAAGGGATTAATCTACAACAAGCAGTTAAACATCAGTTAGAATCTTACAATAATTTCGTTCAAGTTCAAATTCCTAAAACCATAGAAATGTTCAACCCATTAAATATAAAGTCAGAAAATGATTATGTAAAGGAGGCTGATAAGTATAGCCTTGAAACGTTTATTACTTTTAAAAATTTCTGTATTCAGCGCGCACAAATACATGAAAATAATGGTGCTACGAAATTAATGTTTCCACAAGAAGCTCGGCTACGCAACTTTACCTATTCTTCTAATATGAAAATAGATATAGTTATTAAATATATTGTTAGGACAGGGAAGGATTTGTCGTCTGAGCAAACCATATACAAAGAGATGAAAAACTTGTGTATAGGCAAGCTACCGATTATGTTAAAATCGAGTATTTGTATCTTAAACCAATATCAACATATACCGCACACTTTAAATGGGGAATGTTATATGGACCCAGGCGGTTATTTTATAATAAACGGTTCGGAAAAAACTTGCTTGGGGCAAGAAAGGGCTGCTGAAAATCGCGTTCAGTGTTTTAATATAACTAAAAATAATAATAAATGGAGTTGGTTGGCGGAAATTAAATCGGTTCCAGATAATAAATGTATTTCACCAAAACAAATATCATTATATATCGCGACAAAAAATAACGGATTTGGGTGTAGTATTTATTTACAAATCCCCAGGATTAAAATACCCATTCCACTATTTATTGTTTTTAGAGCACTTGGTGTGATCCAAGATAAGAAAATATGCGAATATATCATTTTAGACACAGAAAGCGAAGATGATAAAATAAAAAAATTATTGTTATCACTAAGAGCATCAATTGTAGATGCTAACGATTACTTAACCAAAGAAGATGCAATTACTTATATAACACAGCATGTTATGTATACGCCTCTAAATATGGATAAAGAAACTGGCAGAAGAAAAAAATTAGAATTTACAAACAGTATATTATCGGGTGATCTATTTCCACACTGTAAAACCGATGACCAACAAAAATATTTCCTTGGATACATGTGCAATCGTCTAATATCGTGTAGTTTGGGATTTATACCTCCCGATGATAGGGATTCGTATATTAATAAAAGAATCGATCTAACAGGAACATTGTTAAATAACTTGTTTCGTAATTATTTTAATAAGCTGGTTAAGGATATGACAAAACAAATATTGCGAGAAATAAATAATGGTTCGTGGAGAACAAAAGAAGATTATATTTCTATAATTAATCATACAAATATTTATAAAATTATAAAATCAACAACTATTGAAAATGGGTTAAAACGAGCATTGGCGACGGGTGATTTTGGTATTAAACACTCAAATAGCAATAAAGTTGGTGTAGCACAAGTCCTAAATAGGCTAACGTATATATCAAGCTTAAGTCATTTAAGGCGTATTAATACACCAATTGATAAAAGTGGAAAATTAATTCCTCCGAGAAAATTACATAACAGCACTTGGGGATTTATATGTCCAGCAGAAACTCCTGAGGGAGCATCAGTTGGTATAGTTAAAAATTTGAGTTATATGACAAATGTAACTATTCCAAGTGATAATTCATTATTATATGAATTTATTGAAGGTAAAATAAAAACTTTTAAAGATATTACAAAAAGTGAAATTGTTAATGGCGTTAAAGTCTTCATCAATGGAGCATGGCTTGGTATTACAGAAGATCCATTCGTTTTGTTCAATCAATTAAAAGAGATGAAATATAAAGGAATTATTAATATTTACTGCTCAATAATATTTAATATTTCTATGAAAGAAATACATGTAAATAATGATGCAGGAAGATTAATACGCCCTGTTTTAAAGGTAAAAGATAATAAGTTGATTTTAAATAAAACTCATGTTAATATGCTATCAAAAAAAAAATTAACTTGGAATGATTTACTAACTGATATGACTTGTAATAGTTCTATTATTGAGTATATTGATTCGTCAGAACAAAATTTTAGTATGGTGGCAATGACACCAAAAGATTTGATTACGAGTAAAAAAAATCATATTTTTAACTATACACACTGTGAAATACATCCAAGCACTATATTTGGAATTCTTGGTTCGTGTATTCCATATCCAGAACATAATCAATCTCCGAGAAACACATACCAGTGTGCTATGGGCAAGCAAGCAATGGGAATGTATGTAACTAATTATAATAGCCGCATGGACAAAACCGCTTACGTTCTATCTTATCCAATGCGACCATTGGTCGATACGCGTATTATGAACATGATGAATTTGAATAAAATACCTTCGGGTGAACAAATAATTGTTGCCATTATGACACATACCGGTTATAATCAGGAAGATTCTATTTTATTTAATAAAGCTTCTATTGACCGAGGTATGTTTTTAGCTACGATTTATCATACAGAAAAGGACGAAGATAGAAAAATAAATGGAGATGAAGAAATTAGATGTAAACCAGATCCTTCAAAAACAAAGGGTATTAAATTTGGTAATTATGAAAAGTTAAATAATAATGGTGTTGTTCCAGAGAATACACTAATCGAAAATAGAGATATTATTATAGCCAAGATTTTACCAATCAAAGAAGCGCGAAACAATCATACAAAAGTAATGAAATACGAAGATCAAAGTAGAATTTTTAGAACACATGAGGAATCATACGTCGATAAAAATTATATCGAGCGAAATGGAGATGGATATAATTTTTGTAAAGTTCGTGTAAGAACACTTAGAAAACCTGTTATTGGTGATAAGTTTAGCAGTCGCCACGGACAAAAGGGAACCATTGGTAATATAATTCCCGAATGTGATATGCCGTTCCTCGATAACGGTGTAAGGCCGGATATTATAATTAATCCACATGCTATTCCTTCGCGAATGACAATTGCACAATTAAAAGAAACTCTTCTTGGCAAGGCATTATTGGAGTTGGGACTATTTGGTGATGGTACCAGTTTTGGAAATCTCAAGATTACCGATATATGCAGCGAGCTAAGAAAATTGGGATATGAATCAAGCGGAAATGAACTAATGTATAATGGTTTGACTGGCGAACAAATGGAAACATCGATTTTTGTTGGACCAGTATTTTATCAAAGACTTAAGCACATGGTTTCAGATAAACAACATAGTCGCAGCAATGGTCCGATGGTAAATCTAACGAGACAGCCGGCCGAAGGAAGGTCTCGTGATGGCGGATTGAGATATGGCGAAATGGAAAGAGATTGTATGTGCTCTCATGGAGCATCGCGATTCAATAAAGAACGTTTGTATGATGCGTCAGACGCGTATAATGTAAACATTTGTAAAAAATGTGGATTAATCGCATCTTATAATGATAAACTACATATTCATTATTGTAGAGTTTGTAATAACCGCGTAAGTTTTGATAATGTAAAAATACCTTATGCTTGTAAATTAATGTTCCAAGAGTTGATTACAATGAACGTAGCACCAAGAATTATTACATAAAACATTATTAACATTTATTAAAACATTATTAACATTTATTAAAACATTATTTTTTTTTCTATTTAATTATTATAATGACTTTAAATGAAAAAGGAGGTTTTAGATCAGCAAATAGAAAAATGGTTTTAAAATCATTTACTCAAGATTTAAAAGATAGTGGCAAATCGACTGTAAATGTTCGCGAGAGTTCTGACAGAACAAGACTATTAAGACTAAAAGCGTTAGTTGAAAGAAAATCAAACGGAAAGTTTGAAACTAAGTAAATAGAATGTTAAATTTTAAAATTATATTTTATATTATGTTTTGTAATATATAATGAATAAACTATTTATTGAATTTATTGGAACGCTATTTTTAGTATATATAATTTTAACAACCGGTAATTATTTAGCTATTGGTTCATCACTTGCTATAATAATTTTATTGGGTAATAAAATCTCTGGCGCACATTTTAATCCTGCTGTTACTTTAGCATTAGCAAGTATGGGGAAATTTAAAAAAAATCACGTAATACCTTATATCTTATCACAATTAGCAGGAGGATTAGCAGCAGTTAAATTATACACGCTAACGAAAAATTAAACTTTTTATATAATATATTATAATTATATTATATAATGGAAAACAATGATATCAAAAAAAAATCTTTTTTTGATACGGTAAGAACTGTTGCATCTAATACAATTGGAGGAGTAACATCTGTTTTAAGAGATTCGGTTCAGCTCGCACCCGGTGCTACAAGAGATTTGTGGCGTGCGGCAAAAAGTGATTTTAGATTGGTGAAGAAAAGTGTGGGAGAAAATATTGCATCACCACAACAAGGTGGTGGAAAAAATAAAAAACGTAAAACTAATAAAAAACGCAAAACTAATAAAAAACGCAAAACTAATAAAAAACGTAAAACTAATAAAAAACGTAAAACTAATAAAAAACGTAAAACTAATAAAAATTAATTGGATCTATATTTTATTTAAGTTTCAAACTCTTTTCATGTAATTTAAATAATATATATATGCCTAATAGTCCCAACGCGCTGTAATACATTTTTATTAAAGCATCATCTGGCATATCATTATTATCATTGCCCACGTTAAAATCAATAATTTGAAAACCTTCATTGCATTTACTTTTTGTAAGTGGATTCGTTTTTGATGGAAATGAGCAAGGCGATATACCACGAATATCAACATTCGTTACATATGCACTTTCATTTTTTTTTCTATTATTATTATCAACAGTTTGCATGGTAATCATTTGACATTTCGGATTTGTGCCGCTCATAAATGATTGAAATATTTGCATAGGATTTATATTACTTACATTACCCAGCATACCAGGGACCAACCCTCTAAATGCGGTCATTCTAACACCCATTCCTTGTGTGATAAATGGTATAGAACCATCGGGAACATTATTTACATAAACAGAACGTGTTTCAGATTTTCCCGTTTTAGTATCTTTACATTTAGCACCAGTTTCTAAAAAAAATTTATTTCCTAATGGTCCACGGGTTTTTGTTGCGTTGCCTGTTCCGGTTACTAAAACTTCGGTATATCCTTTAAGACCTTTAATATTATTAGCAATAGTGCTTAAACTGCCGCTACTCCCCATACCCAATTCCTGCGGACTTTTAATTTGTTTTGCATAATCATAATCTGGTCCCAATAAATCCTCTTGTAATTTATCTGCGTCATTCAATGCTTTTTCAAAAAAATTAGACATATATAAATTATAATATATAATATAGTAATAAAAAATACAAAATAATATTAGCTAAAGTATTGGTTTTGGCAATAACAAGATTTACAGGTTCTTTAATTCGGATGACATTTCGTTGCTTTCTGATTTGCTTTTATTTTGCGTATCTTTAATCATTTTTTCCCAATATTTTATTTTATTCAATATAATGTTTAATGGATTTGTATTTAAAATAACTTTATTTTTAATAGCAGTTATTTGTTTAGAATTATTGTTTAATAGTAATTTAGTGTATTGATCGTCTTTTTTTGAAGACGTTAAACCTTCTTTATTTTTAGATAATAATGATAATATTATTGTTGTTAAAAAATATAATATTGTTATATTTACTATAATCATTTTATATATTATTACTATTAATTATTACTATTAATAATTATATAAAATAATTTCTTTAATTTTATTATTCTTCTTCTTGTTCTTCTTCTTGTTCTTCGCGCATTTGTTTCATTTCATCGCGGGCTTTCATTGCCTCACCACATTTTTTATTTAAACTTGTAATATCTTTATTTATTTTATCTATATTCCAACTGTTAACTTTTTTGCTCAGACTTATTATGTCAGCACTATTTAATTTTGCCTGAGTTAATGGGTCTAAACTCTCCATTCCTTCTAATGAATTAAATTTGATTTTAGAAATATTAGATATAATTGATGCTAAAATTATTATTATATAAAAGCATATCATTAATTTTACTAAAAACATTATATTTATAATATAAGTTTTTATTTTCTTTTAAGAGTATATAAATGTCAAAATTATCATGGAAAGGGAAATCAACTAATATAGTGGTTCCGGTATTAACAGCACCATCTTTAACTCCACCAGATACACCGTTCAAAGCTCGTCCAATAAGACACTATCGTAAAAGTTTAAGTAGTGGTGGAAGTGGAAAATTAAGAAGTATGCCTATGGATCTCCCAGGAGGCGTTACACATACAAATAGTATCAATTGTCCAGATATAAATGATGGTGATGTATATGTAATAAAAGAAAATATTGATCGTGTTATTAATTGTAATGCTGCTTGCAAACCAATAAGATCTGGTGTTCAAGATAATATGACGGACAATAAAGGAAAAGTAGTTAAATATGGTGATGCTCGTTCTTATATGCGCGCAAGAACTATGACTTATGAACAAAATACTAAATCAAATACACCAACTACAACGACATTTAATGTTACTGTTGGATCTAAGGCAGTGCACGACTCTGGTAGTTTCGATCAATATCTTATAGATGGTCGTCCACGACCGGAATTAGAATTAATAGAAGGTAATACTTATATTTTTTTGAATACTAATAACGTCGCACACCCATTTAAATTTTCTACAAGTAACGATGATCCAGGGTGGAAGAGTAATATATATAGTAATGGGGTAACTGTTGTTCCTTTACAAACAAAATTTGTCGTTCCTTATGGAGCACAAAAACAACTTTATTATGTATGTGGGGTACACAACAATATGGGTGCAAGTATAACTATAAAAAAATGTGAAAAGAGAATCTTTCACAAACCTAATAATAGTAGTGGTAGTGGTGGTTTTCAAACACAGGGTGCCGTATCAAGCGGAGACAGATTATTAAGATTAAAATTAAACACTATTCAAAGTAATTGTGCTTATCGGGGTGATTTAGAAAGATATATGGTAAAAAAAAATACACCTTGTTTAGCATGGAGAAGACAGGGCAAAAACTCCAAACAAGCGTGTGCCTAAATACAATCAGAATACTTATCTATGATAATTTGCGGTATTAAATTGCCTTTATGTGGAAGTAATTTTTTATAACATTTATTAATTGTAACTTCGCTAATTTCACTTATAAAACTTATTTGTTTCTTTGTTACGTTTAAATTACATTCCTGTGTTATAAAATATATTATTCCGGCGGATATTGAACTGGGTGTGTTTTCGGGAATAAGATTCTGCTGTAATATTCTAATAGCAATAAAAATCGCTAAATTAGTTAACTCTTTATTTATGCTAAGTTTACTGCAGTATCTTTCTATAAAAGCTTCAGGTGTTGTCTTACATAATATAGTTTTAACATCATTTTCATTCTCGATTTCATTTATAATGGAATTAGCATTTTTGCATCCTTTTGTTGCCGTGGCATTATCTATATTAAAAATAGTTCCTATTTCTTTGGCTGTTCTTGGATAATTATTTAAACGACAAGCGATATAAATAGAAGCGGCTAATATTCCATTTCTATTTAATCCCCTAAATGTTTTGTATTCGGATATTTTTTTATGATATCTTACGGCATCATCAACAATTATTTTTGGAATTCCAGAGTGTCTCGCAAATATAGATATTCTTTCAAATTCTTCGTATAAAGATTTTTCTTTATATGGGGTTGACTGCCATTCGGCGTATCTTTTTAATTTTTTCATTTCATAGCTGGATCTGTTAGAACATATTAATTTACATCCAAACGAAGATTCTTTTAATAATGGGTTAATGGGAGGACCGGCTCTCGTAGGATTACTAATGGTGTTATCGTCGGCGCCGTAGTATCTCCACTCGGGCGTGCTGTCAAGTATATCTTTATAAATAATACCACACTTGTTATTTGTACATGCTTGGTAACCCTCGTCTGTAATGACTAAAAGCGATTCGCAACATTCGCAAAATGATCCGGGCGTTGTATCTCTATAAATACATTCAATTTCTTCCTTATTCTCTTCTTTGCTATTAATCTCTTTTTCAAAACTATTCCATAATTCTTTTTTATTTATGGTTTTTTTCTTTATTTTTTTAGTTTCATTCATCATTAATCATTAGTATATAATTAAATTCTAATTCAATTTTATTTATTTAAATAAATAAAAATGTATTTAATAAATATAGATTTATATTATGGGCAACGTTCAATCAAATAAAAAATCAAAGGATTTAACACAAATAATAGATTATATAGCAACTAATTTTATTTTAACAAATAATTTTAAAGATTTTAAAAATTTAACAGACCAAAAATATTGTAATAATTTAGTAATTCTAACATCTAAAATAATTAATCATAATTTAAATTATAAACAAGTTCAGTATTTATCACAACGCATAAAAAAAGGCAAAGAGGTAAATGAAATGGCTAAAGATAATATTATTTTTTTTGAAAAGGACAAGTTGGATAAAATAGACGTAGATAGTAATATAAAAAAAAAACGTTTGTGTTTAGGTATTGCTAAATTTTATATAAAAATCGCACACATATATGCTGCTATAGTTACTACTGTTAATCCTACATATAATTATAAAAATGAAAATGGAGAAGTTCAAGAAGTAGATTTAGAAAACAAAATTTACATTCCAAAATATAGTAATACTACAATAAATAGAAATAATTTATGCAGCACACGAATAAATTCTTTATTAAATAAATCAAATTTTGGTGTAAATAATAATGAAGAAATTAAAATTAAACCGGATTTTTGCGATAAAAATATAAATAAACAAACAGGTAAAACAAAAAAGTTAATTAATGAACCGGGCATACCCGAACTTGCAAAATTATATTATGATAAATATGATTATAACACGGGCAATTTTATTGGTATGACAGACAAAACAAAGAAGGTATATGAAAATGATGTAAAACAATTTTATAAGACATTCACTGGGAAAAAAGATGTTCCTGATAATGTAAAAACCTTTAGCGATGTTCCTTTAAAAGAATTTCATAATATGGGTAAATGTAAAAACAACGGTGCTTACACAAAGGTATATACTGGAACAAAAAAACAAAAGTATTTTAAAAAATACGCACAACACATTGAAAATATGATGAAAACAACAAATGAAAATCAAAATAAATTAATAAAAATTATCGATAAAATATTTATTTTAATTGGTAATAAACAAACAAACAAAAAAGAGATCATAATTAATCCGAATTTAACATATAAAAAATTAGGTTTGATTATAGAAGAAACAAAAGCACCAATTATAAATCTTTATTTGAAATGTGAAAAAGATTATTTAGAAGGTTTGAATATATTTGAGGTTATTGTCAACATGATGTATAAAGAAACTTCACAAAATCAATTAGATAACCTGAATGATAATATAAATAATCAAAAAAATATTTTACCGAAAGATACTGAAAAAAAGGCACCAACGGATAATATTGATCTGGATATAATCCAAAATATAAAAAACGAAGAGCAAAAAAAATTAGAGGAGAGAATTAATGAAAAAATTAATAATATTAATAAAAATGATAATAATGTTTCTTTAGAAATAGTAGAAAAAGAACAATTAATTAATAAGAATGATAATAAGAATGATGATGTTGACATTCAAATAAAAAATAATGATGATGTTGATATTCAAATAAAAAATAATGATGATGTTGATATTCAAATAAAAAATAATAATGATAAAATAGACACGGTTAAATCTTCTTCAAACGATAATTTAATTGAAAACATCAAAAATGAAGAAAAAAAAATTTATGATGAAAGAGTTAATGACCGGATCAAAAATATTAAAATGTTAAATACAAGCCAGGAAAAGGTTGTTCCACCAAATCCTCTTGCTCCGGAAAAGGTTGTTGCTCCAGAAAATGTTGTTGCTCCAGAAAATGTTGTTGCTCCGGAAAAGGTTGTTGTAGCACCAAATCCTCTTGCTCCAGAAAAGGTGGTTGCTCCTAAAAATCCGGTTGTTGTCCCAGAAAAGGTTGATATTTCAAGTCCGTCTCCATTAATTCTTACTCCTGAAAAGAGTAATTCCGATAAAATTAATATGTCAAGTCCGTCTCCATTAATTCTTACTCCTGAAAAGAGTAATTCCGATAAAATTAATATGTCAAGTCCGTCTCCATTAATTATTGATGAAAAAAATACTCCAAATACAGAACAAAAAATAGACCTGGAAATAGAAAGTTTAGATAAAAAAAATGGTATGGTATCCTTAAACAAAAATGATTTAGACAAAATAAATAATGAAGTTGACTTACCCGAGAGTAAAAAAAGTAATACTGGTGAAAAATTAAAACTTGATGATGATGATTTAGAACCAAAAGCAATTTTGATAGGCGGGGTTAATTATGTAAATTAAATTTTTTTCTTGTTATAATTTATAATGGCTAAAAAAGTTTCCCTCACCGCTAAACGTATATATCGTAAACGCGTAAAAAAATCTCCTTGTCGTGGCAAAAATAAAGTCTCGTGCAAATCTACATCTGGATGCAAAGTGACTAAAGGAAAAAAACGCACATTTTGCAGAAAAAAGTTAAATACTAAAAGAACAAAAAAGGTAGCGTTCCGCGTAACTCGCAGAGCAAGACACAACCGCCGCCGTCGTTAGATAAATAAAATATTGTATAATAGTATATTTTATTTATTGCTTGATTTATTGTGTATATTTTTGAATAAATCTTTATTATATATCCCAGACGGTTTATAACTATCAATTTTTTTATAATTATTATTATTATTATTATTATTATTACTAAATTTAGATGTAGTATTAAAATTTGAATCATTAATCTCTCCGTTTTTTTTATTTATAATTTTATTACCTCTTCCGTCTATATTTACACCTGTTTTTTTCTTTAATTCGTTTCTAACATATCCTGGAATCCAATGATTCCACGATATTAATAATAAATTTGGGTGAGTATATCTTATAATAAAACCATTATCTTTTAATTCGTCGATACAATAAGAAACACAACCTTCGTGATCGTAATTAGGAATACCTATCATCATTTCCGGTATAACATACCAACAATAATGATCTTCTTTGTGTATTCTTGAAATTGTCTGAATTCTATTGTGTATTCTGGCAAGAATCCTATTATATATTATTACCGTATTTGTATCATATTTTTGTTTTTGTTCATACAAATCATCTAAATTAATTCTTAATTTTTCGTTCGTTTCATCTCCAAGAGTAAATATCGTATCCATGATAAATTAAATTTAGAAAAAAACTTATTAAAAATAACATTTTACATTATCTAATGACTATAAAACATTTGGTATTGAGTGGGGGTGGACCGGCTGGCTTCTCTCTATATGGTGCGTTAAGTAATTTATCAAGAGAAAAATATTGGTATTTGAAAGATATAGAAAATATATATGGAACATCTGTAGGTTCATTTATTGCTGTAGTATTAACATTAAATTATGAGTGGGATGTTTTGGATGATTATTTTATGAAAAGACCTTGGGATAAAGTGGTTGTTATAGAACCAGGAATGATAATAGACGCGTTTAAATCAAAAGGTATATTAGATGAAAGTTATGTTAAAGAATGTATAAAATATCTATTTACCGCTAAAGATTTAAATGTAAATATAACTTTAAAAGAGTTGTATGATATTAATAAAATTAATTTATATTTATACACAACTGAATTGAATAACGATATAATGGAAAAGATAGAATTATCACATTTTAATTATCCGGATTTATCTGTCATAACAGCATTAGCAATGAGTATGGCGATTCCATTTATATTTCAACCAATATGCAATAACGATAAATGCTATATAGACGGTGGATTATTAAATAACTTTCCATTAAATGATTGCATAAACAAACATAAATGTAATGAGGATGAAACACTGTCTTTTAATGTTAAATGGATATTAGAAGAAAATATAAATAAAAGTATTATTAATGACGATTCTAATATTATAGATTTTTTATTATCATTGTTGCAACAAATGAAAAATAAAATTGACACTATAGAACCGCCTATACAAATAAAAAATACAATTATGTCCAAAATAACGTATTCAAATGATTTATCTATTTGGAGCAAAACATTAAACGATGAGAAGTTTAGAAAAGACTTAATTACGATTGGCATTGAAGAATCTAAATTATTTCTTGAAAGTTTATAAAAATTTGTTTAAGAATACGAGCAGTGTTTCTTTGTCCGGTTTAGCATCGTATTCTATAACTTGATTATCCTTAATCAATTTGATAGTAGGATATCCCTCAACATTATATTTCTCTGCCAATTCTGTTTCTGTTTCACAATTTACATCAACGTAATTAATTTTAACATTATTAATCGCGGGCGTTGTATCTTTTAAATCTTTCCAAATTGGTTTGGCAGTTTGACAGTGAGGACACCAATCGGTATAAAAAAATAAAAGTTCTACTGAATCAACGCGTTTATTAATAAACTCTTTATTTTCAACATAATCCGGTTTAATTTTATTGAATAAATCTTTTTTATAAACAAAATAGGCGATTGTTATTAATAATATAGCACTAATAATGCAAAATATAATTAAAAATTTATTTTTTTTTGCTTTAGATAAAACTTCTTTAAACATTGACATTATATATTATTATAGAATAATTTATTATAATATATATACGAATAAATATAAAATCTATTTGACATTTATAATAATATTTATATTAAATGATTTTTGTTTCTAAAAATGGTAAATATATTGAAATAAATAAAATCAACTTTTATAATGACGTCGAATATATTAAACAAATACTAAAAGTGAAAAATATTAATATTAACGATAATGTAAAAAAAACTAATATAGCAAATCATATTTTAGATGTTTCTAAAAAAAATGTTGAAATGATGTAAAATATTAAATATAGTATTACTACAGTTAAAACATGGCTAAGTAATATATTATTTTTTATATCAATATAATCAACATCACTAAATAGTTTTGGAAATTTTTTTGTAAAATTTATAGTTTCATTGTAATTTGTTGTTAATATAAAAGTTAAAAATAAAACAATTATAATTTTACTTATAGAAGTTACACTATTGCCCATATTAAACGGGTTAATTATTATAAATATAATTATGAATAAACTCATATTTAACATGTTATAAATTACTTTTGTATTATCTGAAAATTTATAGAAATCTTCTTTATTTGACATATATATATTTATAAAATAAGATTTTCTAATAAGATTTTCTAATGTTATTTTAATATGAATTCAAATAAAACTAAAAAAAATAAAACACATAAAAAAAATAAAACACATAAAAAAAATAAAACACATAAAAAAAATAAAACATATAAAAAAAAACATTATAGTGCAAGTGAAGGAATGCTAACAACCGTTTGGGGACCGAGCATGTGGCATTTTTTACATACGTTGAGTTTTAATTATCCAATAAAACCAACCAGAACAGATAAAATTAATTATCGCAATTTTGTTCTAAATTTACAAAATATTTTACCATGTAAGTATTGTAGAGTTAATTTAAAGAGAAATTTCAAAGCTTACCCATTGAAAATGTGCGTAATGAAAAACCGCGATACGTTCTCTAAATACATTTATAAATTACACGAAGTTATAAATAAAATGCTTAATAAGAAATCAGGTTTAACATATTGCGATGTGAGAGAAAGGTACGAACATTTTAGAGCAAGGTGTACTGACGAAAATCCAAAAATGTTTAATTTTAAAAAAACCAGAAAGATTGAAAAGGGTTGCACTGAACCACTATATGGTAAAAAAGCTAAATGTATAATAAAGATTGTTCCTCAAGAGACAAAATGTAAAACTATGCAAATTGATAAACAGTGTATAAAAAAACGTTTATAATTAATATATTCTTAAATATGAATGTATTAATTTATTTCTTAAAACTTGCTAAAATCATTTACTAATGGTCTTGGTAAATCGCTATTGGTAGTGTAGTTGGGAACTTTTTTGCAATCAAATGACGGCTCAGGACATCTACCGCAAGGCGGACAGGGTGTCATCTCTTTTTTACTGGGGCACGCCACAACATTTGGACAAGCAGGACAAACCGGGGGGACTATTTGACTTTTTAAAATATATAAATCTTCTTTGCCTGCTGGTATTTTATCGCTTGAAATAAATTTTTCTTTATCACCTTCTACATTATCATAACCTTCTTTGTTATAATAACCTTCTTTGTTATAATAACCTTCTTTATTAATGCAACCAAGTAGTGAACTGGAAAATAAAGTTAATAATAATATAAAAAATAAATGGATTTTTTTAAGTTTCATTATAATTTATATAGCGAAAATATTTTTATAAATTGATATATTTTTACATAAATATTATGTTAAAATATAATGTCGAGTAAAAAAATTGTTAATATATTAAAGAATAAATACATAGATGACGAAACAATATTGGAAATTGGAGTTGATGAAGCAGGACGAGGACCAATGTTAGGGCGCGTATATAGTGGCGCTGTTATTTTACCTAAAGATGAAACATTTAAACACGAACTAATGAAAGACAGTAAAAAATTTACATCGGAAAAAAAAATTAATGAGGTTGCCGATTATATAAAAGAAAATGCAATAATGTGGAATGTATCTTATTGTACCGAACAAGAAATCGATGAGCTAAATATTAGAAACGCCACACATCGATCTATGCACAACGCAATCAGAAATATTATAAATAAAAATAATACTCAGAATGCCTTGTCTAATAAAAATAAATTTCACTTGTTAATTGATGGTAATGATTTTAAACCATTTACTGTTGTAAATAATGTAAATATTATTCAGGTTCCGCATACGTGCATTAAAGGAGGTGATAATATATACTCCTCAATTGCTGCAGCTTCTATATTGGCAAAGGTTGAGCGCGACAAATATATATATGAACTGTGCGATAATAATCCTGATTTGGATGAAAAATATTGCATTCGTAAAAATAAGGGTTATGGGACAAAAGAACACATGAACGGTATTATAGAAAACGGTATATCAGATTATCACAGAAAAACATTTGGTATATGTCGCAATTATAATCATTAAATACAACCATTAAATAGAACTATTAAATAGAACTATTAAATATAAAATTGAATATAAATAAATTTTTTTATATTTAATAAAATGAATACTTATAATCTTTTATTAGAGAATGACTGTAGCTTTTACTTTATGTATCGAATTAATAAATATGAATGGAAATTTCTTTTAGAAAGACAATTTTTAATAAATACGCAAGATAATACTGATACAATAATAGGACAATTTATTAGTTCAAACTGGTTAAAATGTTTAATTAATCCAACCGATATTATAGAAGTTATTGTAATAAGATTACCAAAAAGAACAAATAAAATTCATCCCGATAATAATATTACAAAGGAAATGATATTATATAATTTAGCACATTCAAATGATTACGATGAATTGGATTTTGTAGTTATGTATAATAAATATAATACAGAACATGTAGGTGAAATATGTAATAATTTAAATACTAAATTAAATTTACAATTGGATACCGACAATAAAAGTATTAATGATACTATTAAAATAAATGACCATAAAGAATTAGGGATAACGTTTGGTTGTAACATGAATAAGGAAAGCAATAATTTGATAGAAGTTATAAAAAAACAATATTATATTACGTGTCCTAATTTTGTTTTAAAGCAAAATTGATATAAAGTTTCACAATTATAGTTTAATTAATAATTATGAAAGTTTTAGTTTTTGATACCGAGACAACTGGATTACCTATGAAATGGGCGAAGGTTAATGAAGTAGATAAATGGCCACATATTATACAGTTAAGCCACATACTTTATGATACTGATACTAATAAAATTATAGACTGCTATGATGATATTATTAAATTACACGATAATATAAATATAAGCGATGAGAGTATTAACATACACGGTATAACAAGATCGCAGTCAAAAAGAAAGGGTATTGATATATGCGATGCTTTGGAGAAATTTAATGAAATTATTTTAGAAGCAGATGTAGTCGTAGGACACAACGTATCTTTTGATATTAAAATGGTAATGGTTGAATTAAAACGTAATAATAAAAAGCAGTTCTTTTCAAACTCGAGTGGCTATGGTATTAAAGAATTTTGCACGATGAAAAATTCGGTTGATATATGTAAAATAATAAAAACAAAAAAAAATGGTGATACATACTACAAATATCCACGCTTAGCTGAATTACACGTTAATTTATTTGAGAATCATCCAAACGGAACCCACGATTCTATGGCAGACGTCCTAATTTGCTTACGATGCTATTATAAAATTGTAAATAATACCGATATATTAACGAAGTGTGTTACATTAAAGAAATTATATAACTTGTATTGCAGTTAAATATAATAATTATCAATATTAATTATTATATTATTATATTATTATATTATTATTATTATATTATTATTATACCATTTTTTTATGCACCGCACATAAGACAATCTTCATCTTCGTCGTTTTCATTATCATTATCGTTGCCTGTGTTTTTTTCTGGTTCAATCGTGAATTGTTGTGACTGATGTCTGGGTTTTCTTCTTAGATAATAAATACCTGTTTTTAGACCTTTTTTCCACGAATAAAAATGCATGGATGTGAGTTTTTTATAATCAGGATCTTCAATCCACAAATTCATGCTTTGTGATTGGCAAATAAACGCGCCTCTATCTGCAGCCATATCAATAAGTTCTTTCATTGGAATCTCCCAAACAATTTTATATTTTTCTTTAATTTTATCGGGTATCCCATTTATGTGCTGAATACTACCCTTGTTAAGAATAATATTATTTTTTAATTTTTCATCCCACAATCCCAAATCAGTCAATTCGTGCATTAAATGTTTGTTTACTACCACATAATCCCCTGCCATTGTTCGACGACTGTAAATATTACTGGTAAAAGGTTCAAAACACTCGTTATTTCCGAGAATTTGCGATGTAGAAGCAGTGGGCATAGGTGCCAATGATAACGAGTTTCTCAAACCATACATTTTAATGCTCGATTTAAGTGTATCCCAATCATACATATTGCTCGGTTTAACTGACCACATATCAAATTGAAGAATTCCGTAAGATGTTGGAGAACCGACAAACGACGAATACGAACCCATTGTAGTTCCAGAATTTTCTAATTCCGCTCTGATTGGTTTAACTACATTAATATTTGGTTGTTTCTTGCCAACTTCGGTATACTCTCTGCACATTTTATCGCTATTTACAAACAACTCAACGTTGTGTTCTTTGCACTTTTTAAGGGCCATCATTGTTTCACACCGTTCAATTGCCAATTCATTTGATTTCTCAAGCGAAGCATGATATATAGTTTCAAAAATTAATTTGTTTACTTCTTTGGATTTGTCGCTACAAAATGGAAGGTCCATCATAGCAAATACATCAGCAAGTCCCTGAATTCCAATTCCAATTGGACGATGTAAAAAATTGCTTCTTTGTGTTTTGTCTGTAGGATAATAATTTACATCGATAATTTTATCAAGATTATTTGCAACAACTTTTGTTACTTCATGTAGTTTTATATAATCAAACGTTTTATCATCTTTTACAAACTTGCTCAACCCGATACTTGCAAGATTACAAACAGCAGTCTCATCTTTATTGCTGTATTCAATAATTTCCGTACACAAATTTGATGATTTAATGACGCCCAAGTTCTTTTGGTTGCTCTTCTCGTTTGCGTGATCTTTATAAAGTAAATATGGTGTTCCTGTTTCCATTTGAGAATCTAAGATTTGATACCATAGCGTTCTCGCATTAATCTTTTTAGTTTGTTTATTCTCGCTCTCATATTTATCATACAACAACTTAAACTTGTCGCCATAACAATCCGCAAGTCCCGGACATTTATCCGGACAGAATAAGCACCAATCTTCGTTTGCCGTTATTTTTTCCATAAAAAGAGACGGAATCCACAGCGCATAAAACAAATCTCTTGCTCTTTGCTCCTCATCGCCGTGATTTTTCTTTAATTCAAGAAACTCCTCTATATCACTGTGCCATGGTTCAAGATATATCGCAAAAGAACCGTTGCGTTTTCCACCACCCTGATCAACATACCTGGCAGTTTTATTATAAACTTGTAACATCGGCACAATACCATTTGAAGTGCCGTTTGTTCCACGAATGTGGCTTCCCTGACCCCTCACATTATGAATATGCAAACCAATTCCACCCGCCCATTTTGAAATTTTAGCACAATCTTTTAAAGTATCATAAATACCGTCAATGCTATCATCTTCCATCGATAAAAGGTAGCAAGAACTCAGTTGTGGTCTGGGTGTGCCTGCATTATAAAGGGTTGGTGTCGCATGTGTAAAATATTTTTGGGACATTAAATCATATGTTTCTTTTACTAAATCCATATTATCACCATGAATTCCCAAAGCAACGCGCAACCACATATGTTGCGGTCGTTCCATAATTTTACCATCTATTTTCATTAAATAAGCGCGCTCTAACGTTTTAAATCCAAAATAATCAATTTCATAATCTCTCTGATAATCGATAATATTATTTAAATACTCTTTATTTTTTTCTACTGTATTAAACAAATCCTCGTGAATTAGAGGAACAATTACACCATGAACATCTTTAAAATTATATAATTTATTAACAACATCTGAAAACACTTCGCTTGTATTCTTATGGCTATTTGATATAATAATTCTACTTGCTAAAATTCCGTAATCATAATGTTTCGTACATAAGGAAGCACACTGTTGTGCGGTCAATTCATCTAACACAGTTGTAGGTATGTTGGGATAGATTTGATCTATCACATCCATAACTAACTGGCTATAATTTAATTTTAGTTGAGGTTTAATGTTAATACTTAGGTTTTTAACACGATTCAAGATTTTATCAAACGATATATCTTCATAACCACCGTTCCTTTTAATAACCTTCATATCATCATCAGCAGACATTATATATAGATATTTATATAATTTTAAGTAGTTGTTAATAAATAATAACGAATCACGAATTATTAAGAATAATTTCAATTCTATTTTCTAAAAATTTTAAAAAAATAACAAAAAATCTTTCATTTTAAGAATTTTGACTTTTGAAAAATAAAAAAAAAGTGATTTTCCTACATTATGGTAAAAAAAACAATTGTTGACTAAATAAAACCTATCTACACAAAATTTTGAACAAATTAATCCCAATAATTTTGCTATTTTTTGGAGAGTTTTTTGTTATCCTATTTTAAGAGAAAATGATAAAAAAAACTCTCCAAAACTCTCCAAAAATATGGGTATGTGAGTATTGTGATTATAAGGCTAACAGAATTAGCGATTTAAATAAACACTTTAACACGAAAAAACACGTTTTTAACACAATGGTAAAAAATGGTAACAAAAACTCTCCAAAAAAATATGTTTGCGTGTGTGGTAATGTTTATAAATATCAATCAGGATATTGTCGCCACAAGAAAAAATGTATCCAATTTATTGATAATAAAAATATTATTGAGAATAAAAATATTATTGAGAATAAAAATATTATTGATAATAAAAATATTATTGATAATAAAAATATTATTGATTTGTTACAAGACGCAATGACACAAAATAAAATATTGCAAGAACAAATGATTAATATGCAAAATAATAACGAAGAGGCAATAAAAGAACAAAATAAAATATTGCAGGATATAATACCTAAGATTGGTAGTAATAATAATTATATCAACATACAAATGTTTTTAAATAAGGAGTGTGCACAAGCAATGTCTATACAAAATTTTGCAAATAAGTTATTAATTACTATGGATGATTTAACAAAAAATAAATATGAATGTATATCTAACGTTGTATTGAAAAACTTAAAACCATTATCAATAAAGGAAAGGCCATTTCATTGTACCAATTTTAAAAATAAGGAGTGGTTTGTTAAAGATGATAATCAAGGATGGGAAGAAGATAACGGAGAGAAATTATTAAAAAATACCGAAGCAGGTATTCAAAAAAAATGGTCCAATGAATTTGAAAAATTATATCCCCAATGGATAAATAATGAAAAATTAAAAGAGAAATATATTGAAATTGCTGGAAATACAAGTTCAAAATTATTAGAAAAGAATAAAAATATATTATTAAATGAGTTAGCGAATGAAACATTACTTAAAAAACTTGTTTAATCGCACATTTAGCTATTTATATAAAGATTCATTAAATATTATTTACTTCGGGAAAAATACACTTGGGTGGTGCGTTTGTGAATCTACAAACTTGTCATAACTCAACATGTTTAGTTTAATTTGAGTATATTTACATCCCCAATCTTTTAATTGTTGATGTAATAAGAGTGAACAACATTTGTTGGTTTTATGTTCTCTCTGTGAATTATAGTAGATTATATTTCCGTTATCAAATAAATTATTAATAAAAGAGATTCGTTCATAATTAGGTTCTGAGTTTTCATAATCCGTTTCATTAGTTTTGCAAATTACATTGTCTATTCCAAAATAATAGATCATATATTTATTAGTGTATTATAATTATTGTTTTATATTTAAATATAATATATAAAAAAATTTAATTATATTTTATATTTTATTTATTATAAGGTTGCGTTATAATATTAAAAATATTTTTTGTTTCAATATTTGTTTCAATATTTGTTTCAATATTTGTTTCAATATTTGTTTCAATATTTGTTTCAATATTTGTTTCAATATTTGTTTCAATATTTGTTTCAATATTTGTTTCAATATTTGTTATTATATTATTATTGGATATATCATTTTGAGGTTTAGTTTTTATTATATTAATTTTATCGAATAAACATATTCCCTTACCAATACCAATATCATCGCCAAAAGCCTGTTTATTTTGTTTCTTTTTATCTGTTTTTGGCTTCCGATTGGGCTCTCGATGTTTAAATCCCTCAACCTTCTCTCGTTCTATAGTATCCCAAATACTTTTAAATTTTGGTAATACCAAATTAAACCATAATTTATTACGCAATACCAAGACGCAACTAATTATTTCTAATTTCCAATATATATTTTTTCTCCATGTCATATTATCATATTTATTCATCATTTCAGATTCCCATATAGTAAAATCTTTCTCATTTATATTTAGTGGTGCGTATTCATAGCAAGGACTACCATTTTTAAGAAAGTATAACATTACTCCTTTCTGTTTTCCTTCACCAGATACATTAAAACTACCATCTGCTTTAAATTCGTCATAATCTTCATATTCAATAAATTTTGTTTCTAAAAAATCACATTCGTTTAATTGACAAACTTCCATTTGCATTTGCATCTGTATCCAATACTCATATTTTGGATTGCCATTAATTTCACGATTAACTATATTTTTAACCTCAACCATTCTACCAAACAAATTAGAAGTTTCGTCGGTTACAATACCGTCTGGTGAAGCAGCAAGAAATTTATATCTTTGATGAGGTATACACCCAAAATCCGAGACCTTTGTTTTATATTTGGCTTCGTACCATTCGATTGATACTGGTTCATATTTTTGTCCCCAATGCATCGGTGATTCCGTATTAACATTGCTGAATTTATTTACATCAATATCATTGCATTTCTCATATATTATTTCATTTTGGGCCCGCTGTGTTCCAAAAACCTTCCATATATTACTTGCTGTCAAAACTTCATGGCGAAACTTATACCATTCTTCCGTTCTTTGTTCTGGTTGTGGTATATTTTTAAGATAATCTAATTTTATTTTCATGTTTTTAAAATTAGGTTTAATTCTTATATGCGTATTAATATATGATCTTCTTGGAGATACGTGATTATAAAATATAGATAGCGAAATATTAATAGCACGTTCTATTATTTTATGAATATCTATATTTTTTCCATCATAAATATTATGAACTTGTAGATATATATTATCCCTCAGATTGTCTTTTAGTTTCTCTTCAAACTTTGGATTAGCATATATATCGGGATCATAAGATATAATTTCATAAATTAATGAACCGGACAACTCAATAATACTCATTAAATCTTCGTTTGATATATTATCTTTGTTATCTACTTCGTGCGTTTTATTAGTTAATTTGTTCATTTATATAAGTATATGTATATTTATTATAAGTATAATCCTTTAATATTTATCAATTTTTATCTTTATCTTTTTTCTTCTTTTTTTTTAATTTAGGTTTATTATGAGAGGGCAATGATTTAATAGTAGAATTTTTCTTATCATTCCTTTTTAACGTATATTTGTTTGTATTACTATTAAAAACTAAACTTGGTATATCTTTTATAAAACACTCTTCTTTATCATAAATAACATCTTTAACACTCGTTAACCTTTTTCTATCCAACGAATCTGTTAAATATACCTTTAGTGCTTGTATATTTGTATCATTTAATTTTTTATCCTTAGATAACGTATCAACGTATGAATTTAATTTAATTATTTTTTCTGTTTTCCCCAATTTAGTCCATGCTTCTTTTTTACTGTTTGATGTTTCATTGTGTAAAATTAAATTCATATTATCATTCTTATCATTCTTATCATTCTTATCATTCTTGTCATTCTTGTCATTTTTATCATTATGGTCATTATTGTCATTCTTATCATTATGGTCATTATTGTCATTCTTATCAAGAATGTTATTTATATTATCATTATTCATTATATATTAATATAGTTTAAAGTTTAATACAGTTTAATAAAGTATTATATTAAAATTATATATCAAAGTTATATATTATAATGAAATCTATAAGTATTACTGGTAAAAATAATATTGATAAGATTATTCATAATAAAGATAATAATAAAGATAACTTTTCTAAGAGAAATAATGTTAATTATCAAGAACCAAGTTATATTGAACAATTACGATTAATTAATAAATATTATATGAATCAACAAGATAATATGGAAACAAATATAATACGCGAAATAAAATCAAAATTAAGTGGTTATAAAAATCAGGACATAAAAAAACATATATATCATGAAGATAAGTTGATAACATTGGATGAAATTATAGAAAAATTAGTTATTTCAAAATTATTATGTTTTTATTGTAAAGATAATGTTAAAGTATTGTTTGTTATGGTAAGAGATACCAAACAATGGTCATTGGATCGTATTGATAATAATATTTGTCATAGTAATGATAATACAGTTATTTGTTGTTTAAAGTGTAATTTGGAGAGAAGAGTGCAAAATGCTAATAATTTTAAATTTACAAAACAGTTAAGAATTAAGAAAGTTTAATTATATGGATTATTGAATACATTGCGGAATTATAAACATCCGTGGTTACATATATAATATTCTTGATCGTTTAATAAAATATATCCGAACTCATAATCATGTATATGATACAATTTTTTATTGGTATTAAGTATTTCTATTAATCTATATAAATCTTCTTTTTTTATGTTTTGTTCCAATAAACATATCATTCTATCTATGACATCTTGTTTCGTTTCACATAGATTAATATTTATTTTTCTTTTAAAACCACCAAAAGTTGGACAAGAAAAAACAAATGTTCTGTCAATTGTTCTATTATTCATATTATTATTCATAGTTATTATAGAAATTTTTGATACTTATATTTAAATTATTAAAATTAAAATATAATATTTAATATATTTTATAAATTATATGAATCAAATAAAATGGTCAAAAGGTATTAAACCAACAAAATCTAATAAAAGCGATAAACAATTATATATTCCGGATAATGATCATGAAATCAAACAAGAAATCAATCATGAAATCAATCAAGAAATCAATCAAGAAATCAATAATTTTTCTTCAAATAAGCGGGAATTTGTTAATGATAAAATTAATCAGAGGGAATTGATACAAAATACTTGTAAAAATCCTTTCTTTGAATCGCAAGATTATATACAACATTTGTCAAATCAGGACGAATTTTTACGGCCACAAAAAACAAATTAAATACTTTCTTACAATAATAATTTAAAACATTTAATTTAGTATAACTAAAATATGTCTAATTACACTACTCAAAATAATTTATTACTGGATAATCTAATAAAATTTTATAATATGAATGATAATTTACACAAAATGCTTAAAATTATAAATGGTCAATCCAGTATTTCGCTGAGAATAGTTGATTGGTTTGCGACTAATTATGCCAAGCAAAAATTTACAACGTATAACCTTAAAAATGGAAATCGATTTAAAGTATACAATGATTATAAATTAAAACTTCGTTCTTATTCCAAAAAACGATTTGATCCATTTTGTAGATGGGAAAGAATAACAATACCATACGACGATACCACTTCGGTACAAACAACAATAGGACAGCTCAATTTTTTTAAATGGGCTATAGAAAACGAGGTTATCGATTTTATACAAGAAAATTATAAAACTATTGAGAATGATATGAATAATCGCAACAGCACATCAAAAAGAAAAAATACAAAAACCAATAATTTACAACAAAAAACACGTAAAAAGAGAGAAGAGTTGTCAATATGTGCAAGTAAAAGTATTAAACAAGAAAAGGTATCTATAACAATTAAATTTGATTGATTAAATTTGATTAATTATATGTTAAAATTTAAATATAAAATTAAATTTTAACATTATGGGAAATAATTTATCTATAAATAAGATTAATTTTGAAGATATGAAACATATACAAAAAAACGAAAATAGTATAATTATAAATACTATGGAACCACATAATCAAAACTGTTTAATTGAAGGAACCATATCTATTAAGAACGAGGAAAATATATTAAATAATTTAATAACTAAAGGTAACGTAGAAGAGAAAATAGTAATATATGGAGAGAACTCATGTGATAATAAATTAATTAAAAAATATAATCAATTGATAAAATTGGGATTTATTAATGTATATATTTATACGGGTGGATTATTTGAATGGTTATTATTGCAAGATATATATGGAAATGATTATTTTAAAACGACTACTGTAGAAAATGATTTTTTAAAATATAAAGGAATCCAAAAATTTAATATTAAACTACTTTGTAATTAAGCGTATTTTCATTACTTTCTATTGCTCCAGTATCGCCATTTAAATCAATAATTAAATTTGCCAATTTATCGGCTTCGACATTGAACTCTCTTCTTACAAATATATATTCGATATTTGAAATATTTTTAACCAATACTTTTGCTCGCTCATGTAAATCTTTTAAATTATCAGACTTTACCTTATACAACCCTTTCATCTGTTTTATAATTAAAAGTGAATCTCCTTTTACAATTAAATTTTTTATTCCCAATTTTAATGTCATTTCTAAACCGATTATTAGCGCCATATATTCTGCGTAATTATTTGTTTGCACATTTAAAAATTTGCTTCCTTTATAAATAACAGTATTTTTACTATCATATATAACAAATCCGCATCCAGAAAGTCCAGGATTTCCTCGGCTGGCACCATCGAACATTAAAATATATTCTTCAATATTACTAGTGATATTTTTATTATTATTCCATATAAAATTATCAGTTTCTTTCAATAATATATTATTGTAGTCTGGATTTTCATTAATATTTGTATTTCCGTCCAAAATCAACTTATCTTCCACTTTAATATTATTTACCCAATTGGTGTGATATATATCGCATTTTTGTAAATATTCCAACGGTATATTTTCCTCGCCTTTTCTATTACGAAAATTAATGCGCTCTTTAGCAATTTCAGGTTTTGTTTTAATGTAGATTACCTTTATATCGGGAATATTAGCAGTAAACTCTTCAAACCATTTATTATAAATTACATATTCTACGTGTTCTATTTTATTTTCGTCATATAACATTTTTGCAAAAACATTTTTATCTGTATAAATACATCGTTCCGTTATTATAATATTATATCCGTCATTCAACGCCTTTTGTAATTTTGTAATTCTTGTTATGTATGCCATCATTTGAAATGCAAACGCATATCTGGTTTGATTTTCATAATATTTCTCTATCATATTTTTATTGCTTTCGTCTTTAATTTCGTTCCATTCTTCAACTGGTTCATCTAAAAAATATATGCTGTTATTATTTTTATAATACTCTTTTAAATGTTTTACAAATGTTGACTTGCCCGAACCGATATTTCCTTCAATTGTGAAGATTTTCTGATTATTAGTATTCGTATTATTCATATTATTTGTTGTTGTTTATAATTAAACAAGCATAATATTATTAATCAATTTTATATAAATTGAAAACAAATTAAGATTTATATACATATTTAAAATATGAATCTTAATCAAAATAAATTAACCAAAAATGAATGGGATAATATTGAAATACCAATTTTATTAAAAGAAAAGACTATTAATAATTTGATTATTAATAGTTATGATGATGTAAATATTGTTTTCAATAATTCATTATCTATTATGGCCTATTTAAAAGTTCGTTTTTCCGAAGAAATGGACATATATATATATGATAAATATTTAAAACCACATATTGAAAAGATAAATAATAAATATAACTCTTCTATTAGTCCAAACGATAAATATAACTTAAAAAAAATCACTATTAATAAGGCCGACTTAATTCGATTTAAAAACACAGATAAGAATTTAGAAAAAGATAAAACAAATATTTTTGAATTTATATTATTGGATTTGATGGAGAAAATGTATAAAAATAAAAATAAAAATGAAAAAAAATGGCTATTTTATATTTATACATTAAATTCGTTAGTTTACTATAATGTAAATTTAATTAATAAAATTTTACAGAGCATAATCATTAATATTATTGATGAATGTAATAAAGAAATAAATATTAAAAATATTATTACCATAAGCGAAGATGTAATAGAAAAAAATAATTATTTACTTGATTATTCGGATATTAAATTGTATGAACATCAAAAACAATTGTTTACTTATTGTAAAAATAAACATTCAAAACTAATATTATATATTGCACCAACGGGAACTGGAAAAACTATATCGCCACTCGGATTATCCAGCAAAAATAAAATAATATTTGTTTGTGCCGCAAGACACGTCGGTTTAGCTCTGGCAAAATCGGCAATTTCAATGAAAAAAAAAATAGCCTTTGCCTTCGGTTGTAATGACGCCGAGGACGTTCGCCTTCATTATTATGCGGCAAAAGATTATACTGTAAATACGCGAACGGGTGGTATTTGGAAAGTCGATAATGCAATCGGAGATAAAGTAGAGATAATGATATGCGATATTAAATCTTATATACCCGCGATGTATTATATGCTTGCATTTAATGATGCCGAAAATATTATACTGTATTGGGATGAACCAACAATAACATTAGATTATGATGAGCACGAATTCCATTCAATTATTAAAAATAATTGGAAAAACAATTTGATTCCGAACGTTGTTTTATCATCTGCTACGTTACCTCGCGAAGACGAAATGCATGATACCATTATGGATTTTAAATGTAAATTTGAAAATTCCGAAATATATACTATTGAAAGTCACGAATGTAAAAAAACTATTCCTATTATAAATAATGAAAACTATATTTCGATGCCACATTATTTAAGCGGTGATTACAAAGAAATAACGGAGATAATAACACACTGTAAAAAATATAAAACATTGCTTAGGTATATTGATTTGGGCGAATTAATTAAATTTATATTGTATATTAATGAAAATAATTTATTGAAAAGTGAGAGATATTTGTTAGATAACTATTTTACCGATATGAATTCTGTTACAATGGTAAATTTAAAAATTTATTATCTTGAAGTGCTGGGTAATATAAAAGAAGAATCATGGGAAGACATACATCTATATTTTATTAACAATCGTGAAAAAAAATATGATTCAACCATTCATTTTGTTACAAATGACGCACATACATTAACTGATGGACCATGTATATTTTTAACAGACAACGTTACTAAAATAGCTAAGTTTTGCTTACAAGAAGCAAAGATACCTGAAAATTTATTAACTAATATATTAAATACGATTAAATATAATAACAAGATAACTGATAAAATCGGCGATTTACAAAAAACATATGAGGACGGAACAAGCAACGAGAAAGATAAAAAAATGACAGACGGACGCGTAGATCCGGAAATGAAGCGTATTATGAGTGAAATTGACAAACTATCTTTAAAGATCAGGAGCGTCGTTTTGGAGCCTTCGTATGTACCAAATACTAAGCAACACTTAGATAAATACGCATCTGATAAAACTATCAATGGATTGCCGTTTACCCCAGAGATAACCGAAAGTATTGTTGAAGAAATTATGTTGATTGATGATATTGATAATATGTGGAAAGTTTTGCTATTAATGGGCATCGGCGTATTTACCAACCATGAAAGTATTAGTTATATTGAAATAATGAAAAAATTGGCCCAAGAACAAAAATTATATCTCATTATTGCTTCCGCTGACTATATTTATGGAACCAACTATCAATTTTGTCACAGTTATATAAGTAAAGATTTGGGATACATTAGTCAAGAAAAGTGTATTCAAGCGATGGGGCGTGTTGGTCGCAATAATGTTCAAAAAAGTTATAGTATAAGAATTAGAAATAATGAATTAATAAATAAACTTTTTAAAGAAGATAATAACAAACCAGAAGTTATAAATATGTCACGACTATTTAACAGCGAATAAATAATTATATTAATAATTTAAATAAAAATTATTAATGTAATATATACCATGAAGGAATCGTTTGGAAAATTTACATTGGGTATTGTAACGAGTGTAAGTTTAACTGCAATGACTTTTTTAATTAGTAAAACAACGCCAGATAATAAAAATAGTTATGATAACGATGTAATGTATACGCCACCATATAGAAGAATTTATTTTGAAAAAGGACAAATTACCACGAATGAAAGGGTTCTGCCTGCGTATAAAGAAGAGATAAAATATAAAACTGAAAATAAAACTAAAATCGATGATGTAATTAAAGATGAAATTTATGATTCATGGTTTTATACTTAATACTATACTTAACGAAGTCTTAATACCAAATGAAGTGTAGATTCCTTTTGTATGTTGTAATCGCTTAATGTCCTCCCGTCTTCCAATTGTTTTCCTGCAAAAATCAATCGTTGTTGGTCGGGGGGTATTCCTTCCTTATCCTGAATCTTTTGTTTAATATTTTCAATTGTATCTGATGGCTCAACTTCTAACGTTATTGTTTTTCCTGTTAATGTTTTAATAAAAATCTGCATTATAATATATAATAATTATATTTTTTAAATTAGTTTCATATAATTATTATATCATTGGTAAGTTGTATAATTAATAACTTAATTCGAGTAAGCAAGACCGCCCATGCCGCTCATGACACGAAGGACGTTGTAGTTGGTGGCGTAGACGCGGACTTTCGCGGTGGCCTCGCCGGCGACGGTGGCGTTCGAGACAACAAGCTGGAGGGTGGCGTTGTCGATGCGCGAGAAATTGCAGGTGCCCGACGGCTGGTGCTCTTCCGGGCGAAGGGCGAACGAGTAGACGTTGATGCCGGTGTCCGGCGAGCGAGTGTGCGACTGGTAAGGCTGGACGAGGTCGAAGTAGCTGCCCTCACGCTCCGAGAAGCGGTCCTGGCCGTTAAGCTGAAGTTTGGCGGTAACAACCGGATTCTCGCCCCAGCAGTGCATGTTGAGAGCATCCTCGCCAAGAACGAACGAACCGGCGTCCGATACGTATACAGTGCCACTGGCGCCGTCGTTGCCGTCACCGACGGCGCTGGCCTGCCAGTTCTCGAATAGATCGCTGTTGGTAGCGAGGTAACTGCCTGAACCGAGCGAGTCGTCGGTGCCAAACGCGAGCATGGTGTTCGGGAGAGCATCGAGGTCGTCGGTGTAATTGAACGGCTGGGCACCGTAAACTTTGTTAGCGCCCTTATTAGGGGTGAAATGGTCGCAGTATTGAACGTTGTCATCCGGCTGAACAACCCAAACTAACTCTTTGCACGGGTGGTTGAAGTTAAGTTTAATTTTGTTGGACGATGAACCGATCGACTCGTCGCCGGTGAACTGGAGCTGCTCGATAAGGTACTCGTGCGGGTTCTGGGCCATGCGTCTGCGCTCATCGGTATCAAGGAAAACGTAGTCGACGTAAAGCGACGCAGCAACAAGCGATTTATTGTAAGCATCGGTATCTTTATCTTCATTATCGGCGTCGTTGGTAGCGAACAGACACTCCTCAATCGGGCGGAGGTCAAGGTTGATTTTGACCTCGTGGTATTGGAGGGCAATGAGCGGAAGAGCAAGACCCGGATTGCGGCAGTACCAGAACTGGAGCGGCACGTAAAGGGTGGTCTCCGGGAGCGCCTTGCGCGGAGTGCAAACGTTTCCGGGCGCACCGCCCTCACAAGGAGAGTCAACATCGGCAAACTTACCATCGGTTAAGTAGGTAAGAGCGGTGGTCTGGCCAACCATTTTATTGTATCCAGGCTCCTGCTCTTTCGAGAGGGTGAGCTGATTCCAGATGTGCATCCAGTCACCATACTGGCGATCAATGC
>Ga0209090_10000288_pt1 | contig 31510 bp, 32 predicted proteins | sample ArcticOcean_MG_C_9_FD_187432 | JGI IMG/M metagenome (GOLD analysis project Ga0209090, IMG submission 187432) | Marine microbial communities from western Arctic Ocean - ArcticOcean_MG_CB2_152 (SPAdes) (version 2) | ecosystem: Environmental > Aquatic > Marine > Oceanic | place: Arctic Ocean... | reverse complement strand
GTAAGAATTTTTTATGTGTTTCGCTTAATATCATGAGATACAAATTGTAACAGTATTTTGATGATATTATTTTTAATTTGTCTAAAGTAACAACATATTATATGGGTAAATCTAATCAAGAGTGGCGAAATCGGCAAAATCGAGATCCCTTTGTCAAACGAGCCCTTAAAGAAGGCTGGAGATCTAGAGCTGTATTTAAGTTAGAGGAAATTAATAATAAAGAAAAGATATTATATCCAGGAATGACCTGCATGGATTTAGGTTCTTCGCCAGGAAGTTGGAGTCAATATACAAGCTTGAAGTTAAAAGAAAAAGTCGAGATTATTGCCCTAGATATCCTGCCGATGGATTACTTACCTGCAGTTGAGTTCGTTCAGGGAGATTTTTCAGATGACGAATTTTTCAACAGCATACTGCTATTATTAAAAAATAGAAAAATAGACCTTGTAATGAGTGATATGGCACCCAATATAAGTGGTATAAAGATTAGTGATCAGGCAAGATCAATGCATTTGGTGGAGCTTGCTTTGGATATTGCAAAGAAAATTCTAAAAAAAAGAGGAAATTTTATTTGTAAGTTATTTCAAGGTTATGGTTCTGAAATATTCATAAAAGAAGTTAGGCAGGAATTTGAAAAAGTGAAGGTGTTTAAACCAAAATCTTCACGCCCTGATAGTCGCGAGGTATATTTGATCGCAAAGAGCTATCTTGGTTAGATTATTGTAAGATATTTGTAATACTAATTGAGGTAAATGTTGATTTTTTATTGGAGTGAAGCACGCTGTGAATGATTTAACTAAAAATATATTGGTGTTTGTAGTTGTTGTCGTTGTTTTGATGTCTGTTTTTCAGAATCTAAACGGTATAAGCGGTGGCGGCGTTGAAAGGCAAGATTATTCAGATTTTTTAAATCAAATTCGTTCTGGGAAAGTTCAGCGTGTTGAGTTTCAAGGGGATAAAATAACTTATGGGGACAGGGATCCTCTTTCTTATTACACGATAAGTCCTGAAACTGATAATAATGCACTTATTGGTTTGATGGAGGATAATAATGTCCGTTTTACTGGTGAGGAGCCTGAGAGCCAGAGTTTAATTGGTCAATTGCTTATTAGTTCTTTTCCGATCCTTCTTTTGATTGGAGTATGGGTATATTTTATGAGGCAAATGCAGGGCGGCGGTCGCGGTGGTGCAATGTCGTTTGGTAAAAGCAAGGCTAAATTACTCAGTGAAGATAATATCAACATTACATTTGCTGATGTGGCTGGAATCGAAGAAGCGAAACAAGAATTATCCGAAGTTGTCGAATTTCTTCGTGATCCAACTAAGTTTCAACGTCTTGGAGGTAAAATCCCAAGAGGTGTGTTAACTGTTGGTCCCCCAGGAACAGGAAAAACGTTATTAGCTAAAGCCATTGCTGGCGAAGCAAAAGTTCCGTTCTTTTCTATCGCGGGTTCTGATTTCGTTGAAATGTTTGTTGGTGTAGGCGCATCTCGTGTCCGTGATATGTTTGAGCAAGCCAAGAAACAAGCTCCTTGTATCATATTTATTGATGAGCTTGATGCGGTTGGACGTCATCGTGGTGCCGGTCTTGGTGGTGGTCATGATGAGAGAGAGCAAACTCTTAACCAAATGTTAGTCGAGATGGATGGTTTTGAGAGTAATGATGGTGTTATCGTGATTGCAGCCACAAACAGGCCCGATGTTTTGGATCCAGCGTTACTCAGACCGGGGAGATTTGATCGACAAGTAGTAGTTCCTTTGCCCGATATACTTGGTCGTGAAGCAATATTAAAAGTTCATATGCGGAAAGTGCCTCTGGCGGATAACGTTGAGCCTAATATTATCGCAAGAGGGACACCTGGTTTCTCTGGCGCTGATTTGGCAAATTTGATTAATGAGGCGGCTTTATTTGCAGCCAGGGAGAGTAAACGTGTCGTCAGCATGGATGAGTTTGAAAAAGCAAAAGATAAAATAATGATGGGTGCTGAACGTCGTTCAATGGTCATGAGCGAAAAAGAAAAACTAAATACAGCCTATCATGAAGCTGGTCATGCCATAGTCGGTTACATTGTTCCTGATCATGATCCAGTCTATAAAGTAACTATTATCCCAAGAGGAATGGCGCTTGGAGTTACCATGTATCTCCCAGAAGAGGACAAATACAGTATCTCAAAAGAAAAATTAGAAAGTAATATATCTTCTTTGTATGGAGGAAGGCTTGCTGAAGAGATGACATTAGGGCCCAACGGAGTTACCACGGGAGCTTCTAATGATATTGAAAGATCAACTGAAATAGCTAGAAATATGGTTACAAAATGGGGTTTGTCGGAAAAATTAGGGCCACTTACTTATAGCGAAGATGAGGGTGAGGTTTTTCTGGGCAGGTCAGTAACGCAACAAAAACATGTATCTTCCGAAACAGCTAAAACTATTGATGTAGAAATTAGAGCAATTATTGATAGAAATTATCAACGTGCAAAAGATATTCTAAAAAAGTATAAAAACGAATTAGATGCAATGGCAGCTGCTTTGATGAAATACGAAACAATTAACCGACCTCAAATAATAGATATTATGGAAGGGCGGGAGCCCAATCCCCCTGAAGGCTGGGAAGATAAAGGTCGGAAAAAAGCATCCACTACTAAAAGCCCAAAGAAAAAGAAAAATACATCGCCGCCCGTAATCGGCGGTCCTGCTAGTGAGCATTAAATACTAGTATAGAAACATGTTACTTAATTTAGGCCAGCGTACGCTTGATTTGTCAGCACCTAAAGTTATGGGCGTTATAAATATGACACCCGATTCATTTTCTGATGGTGGTAAATACCAGACATTGGACGATGCTTTCTCAGCTGCATACAAAATGATAAGTGATGGCGCTACCATAATTGATATCGGGGGCGAATCAACAAGACCTGGCGCCCAGGAAATTCCCACTCAAATTCAACTTGATCGTGTTATCCCATTGATTGAAATGATCAAAAAGAATTCCAATATTATTATTTCAATCGACAGTGGTAATCCAGAGGTGATAAAGGAATCTATTAGCAGCGGTATAGAACTAGTTAATGATGTTTTTGCCCTACAAAAACCAGGTGCTCTTGAGGTATTTGCAAAATCAGATAAAGCGGTATGTTTGATGCATATGCAAAACCAACCAAAGAATATGCAAAATAACCCGATTTATAATAAATTACCGGATGATATCCTTGGCTTTTTTGAACAAAGAATTAATGATTGTCAAAATGCTGGCATAGCTAAAAATAGAATCATTATTGATCCTGGATTTGGTTTTGGAAAGAATATGCAGCATAATTTAATTTTGCTTAAATGCTTGAAGAGTTTTACAAAATTTAACACTCCAATTTGTGTGGGTTTATCGCGAAAAAAATTAATAGGAGATCTTACCGGTAAATCCATAGAAGAAAGGCTTGTAGGTGGTATAGTTGCAGCTTTACACGCAATTAAAAATGGAGCAAATATAATTAGAACTCATGATGTCGCAGCTTCCGTCGATGCATTAAAGATTATGCACTCAATTGAAAATACAGATCTTTCGTTGTAATAAAAAGGATTTTGAAAGTTATGAAATATTTTGGAACTGATGGAATAAGAGGAAGGGTAGGTCAAGATACTATGACGCCAGAGTTTGCATTGCGCGTAGCTAATGCTTCTGCTCAGGTATTGGCTCCGAATGGCGGTATTGTGCTTATCGGGAAAGATACCAGAATATCTGGCTATATGTTTGAATCGGCATTAGAAGCCGGGTTTGTATCTGCAGGAATGGATGTAAAGCTTCTTGGCCCAATACCTACACCAGCCATTGCATACCTCATAAAGAAATATAACGCTGATCTGGGCATAGTTATCAGTGCTTCGCACAATTCTTATTCGGATAATGGCATCAAATTTTTTAATCATTTAGGTACCAAACTGGATGATGAGACTCAAAATAAAATTGAAAATTTACTTGATCAGCCAGCCTTGACAAAAGACTCGGCGGATTTGGGTAGGGCGTCAATTGATTCACTGGCAAGAGAGCGCTATCAGGAGTTCTGTATATCAACTTTTGAAAGCGAGCAAAATTTAGAGAAGTATAAAATTGTATTTGATGGGGCTAATGGCTCTGGGTATAAAGTAGGCCCACGAATTTTTAATGACTTAGGTGCACAAATTCTTTCTATTGGTTGTTCGCCAAACGGTAAAAATATTAATGAAAATTGTGGTTCTACGTATCCCGCTCTATTACAACAAACTGTTAGAGCGATTGGAGCTAATGTAGGTATTGCACTCGATGGAGATGGTGATCGAGTATTAATGGTTGATGAGTTTGGTGAATTATTAGATGGTGATCAGCTTTTATATATACTTGCGCTTGATTTGAAGTCTCAAGGAAAACTCAAGGGTCCGGTCGTTGGTACTGTAATGAGTAATATGGGCTTGGAGATGGCGCTAAAAAAAGAAAAAATTCCCTTCTTAAGATCTAATGTTGGTGATCGTTATATTCTTGAAATATTACGTCAAGAAGGCGGTAATATTGGCGGTGAAACTTCGGGCCATATGATATGCATGGATTATGCTGAAACAGGCGATGGTTTAATAACTGCATTGCAAATACTTGAAATCATGGTGCGAACAAATAAGACGCTCAGCCAGCTAACTAAAAATCTCACGAAATATCCACAAATAACTGAAAATATTGATATTAATAGTAATTTTGATGTTATGAAATCGAAAGATATCGCCTTAGCTGTTAGTGAGGTGGAGGCGCAATTAATGAGTCGTGGTAGGGTTATTTTGAGACCCTCAGGAACCGAGCCGGTTGTGCGTATTACCGTGGAAGGCCAGGATTATGACTTGGTGGCGAAACTTACTGAGCAACTTGTTGGTAAAATTAAGTCACTTGTAAGATAAGTGCTTTTATCAACACAGATTGCTTTGGTATTACTTGCTCTGTATCCTTGCCATCCTTCTTAATGTTTTTTTAAAGGTTTTTTGATATGCGTAACCTAATGGTTGCTGGAAATTGGAAAATGAATGGCGATTCAGTCATGGCATCTACATTAATAGATGACATTGTTGTTGGCTTCAAGGGCTATGACTCATGCGAGCTATTGATCTGCCCACCATTTCCATTATTAAGCCTTGTTGCAAATAAAATCAAAGGCACCTCTTTATTGCTTGGGGCGCAAAATCTTTCCGAACATAAATCAGGCGCATACACTGGAGAGATTTCAGCATCTATGCTTGAAGATATGGGTTGTCAGTATGTCATTGTAGGGCACTCTGAAAGAAGAGCTATTATGCGCGAAACCAATGAAATGGTAGCTGAAAAATTCCATGCTGCTGTTAATAATGGGTTGATACCCATTTTATGTGTGGGTGAAACATTAGAACAAAAAAATCAAGAGCAAACTACGCAAATTATTGAAGAACAGTTAAAGTCAGTCATGGGTACTAATGCCGACTCAATGACTAATGCAATAATTGCTTATGAGCCGGTTTGGGCTATTGGTACTGGGCTCACAGCAACTCCCGAGGAAGCACAACACATCCATCATTTCATAAGGAATACAATTTCATCGATATCTCAAGAGATAGCAGATAAAATTCAGATTCTTTATGGTGGAAGCGTTAATGGAGATAATGCTAAAGGACTTTTTTCAATGCCAGACATAGACGGTGGATTAATTGGGGGAGCATCATTAACTGCTCGTGATTTTCTATCAATTGCTAAAGCAACAAATAAATAGGTTTTTTTATGAGTACAATTCAGACAATAGTTTTAATCGCCCACACAGTGATCGCGTTGTTAATTATAGTTCTCGTGCTTCTGCAAAGAGGTAAGGGCGCAGATGCTGGAGCTGCATTTGGTTCTGGTGCATCATCCACGGTTTTTGGATCTCAAGGATCATCAAATTTCTTTTCAAGAACTACGGCTATATTAGCTGCTTCATTTTTTATATCTAGCTTATCTCTTGCTTATTTAAGCAGTCAGCAGGCGGATACACCAGATAGTTTAATCGAGAGTATTGTCGATATCGATACTGGGGAAAGCTCAGTGGTGATTGATGAAGTGGCGCCTGAAATTACAAATGATAATTTATCAATGGATGCTATGCCTTCTATCGAGGTATCTGACTCAACAACCGAATCTGAGCAATAATTCATTTATCATTCGTTTTGCAAAAAATCGAAGGCAGCTGATGTAGTGGAATATTAGACATGATTTTTTGGGTAAGTGTATCTCTAAAAATTATCCAGCTAAATATTAAGAGTTTTGACTAAATTAACTTATAAAAATAAACAGTCTGAAGTTATCAAATGCAGATGTGGTGGAATTGGTAGACACGTAGCCTTGAGGGGGCTATGCCTTTGGGCGTGAGAGTTCGAGTCTCTCCATCTGCACCAAACTAAGTAATGTCTCAAGTTATATAAAATTTGTATTTTTTTGCGTTGCTCATGCACGCTTTTTTTATTTTAGAGAAATAATAAAATTCATTTTCAAAAGACTGTTATATCGACCCTTCAGGCTGGTATAATAATGGAATAATCATCTAAGGTACGCTGATAAAATGCTTGAAAACTATCTGCCAATTCTTATTTTCTTAGCGGTTGCTACTGCAATTGGATTAGTTCTATTGGGGCTTGGCTTTCTTTTTGGCAGTGGCAGTAAAGATAAAGAAAAATTATCTCCTTATGAATGTGGCTTCGAGCCTTTCGAAGACAGTAGGATGAAATTTGATGTTCGTTATTATTTGGTAGCCATTCTTTTTATTATTTTTGATCTGGAAACTGCTTTTTTGATTCCTTGGGCAGTATCTCTGGATGTAATTGGTGGTTTTGGTTTAATAGCGATGGCGATATTTTTAATCATCTTGGTGGTTGGTTTTATTTATGAATGGAAGAAGGGGGCGCTAGAATGGGATTAGCTGAATCAGGTGAATTGACTGTACCTAAGAATGACCCAGTCTCAAGTAATGACGATTTTCAAAAAAAAGGTTTCATGGTAACCAGTGTTGATGCGCTCGTTAATTGGGCTCGAACGGGATCCATGTGGCCAATGACATTTGGTCTAGCGTGCTGCGCTGTTGAGATGATGCATGCGGGGGCAGCAAGATACGATTTAGATCGATTTGGTATCATCTTTAGGCCTAGCCCACGTCAATCTGACGTTATGATCGTAGCTGGCACATTGGTCAATAAGATGGCACCTGCTTTGAGGAAAGTATACGATCAAATGCCTGAACCTAGATGGGTTATATCAATGGGTTCATGTGCAAATGGTGGCGGTTATTACCATTATTCTTATTCGGTCGTTAGAGGTTGCGATCGAATAGTTCCAGTAGACGTCTATGTACCAGGATGTCCACCAACGGCAGAAGCATTAATCTATGGATTAATTCAACTGCAGAAAAAGATTCACAAAACCTCAACAATCTCGAGATAATAATTAGTTTATGAAAATTTCACACGAGGAAATGAGTGCTCGGATTGATGCTTGCTTTGATGGCAAGATGGTCGCAGATAGCTCTCAGTTTGATGAATTGACCTTCGTGCTCGATCAAGCTGATTTGATCGAAGTCTCAAAGACATTGCATGACGATGATGATTTTAAATTCACTCAATTGATTGATCTATGCGGAGTTGATTATCTGACTTATGGTCAGGATGAGTGGATTACGCAAAGTGCAACCGGCAGTGGTTTTAGTCGTGGCGTATCTCGTAAACCAGTCATTTTAGACGATGCTGATACCTTTGACGCTAAACGCTTTGCTGTTGTATACCATCTTCTATCAGTAGAACATAATATTAGGCTGCGCCTCAGAGTTTATACAGGCTCGAGTAATCCACCTATTGTGCCTTCCGTAGAGAGTATCTGGAGTGCAGCAAATTGGTTTGAGCGAGAAGCTTTTGATATGTTTGGAATCCTGTTTGAAGGACACCCTGATTTGAGAAGAATACTTACTGATTACGGATTTATAGGGCACCCATTTCGTAAAGATTTTCCTTTATCTGGGAATGTTGAAGTTCGTTATGATGCTGATCAAGGGAAAGTTGTGTATCAACCTGTCTCTATTGAGCCAAGAACGCTTGTTCCAAGAGTGATTCGAGATGACAACCGTTACTCAGATGAGTTAAAGGATTCTACTGATGGCTGAAATTCAAAACTACACCATGAATTTTGGACCTCAACATCCAGCTGCTCATGGTGTATTGAGATTAATATTAGAGATGAATGGTGAGGTCATACAAAGCGCCGATCCTCATATCGGTCTTTTGCATAGAGGTACTGAAAAATTAGCAGAATCTAAACCTTATAATCAAAGTATAGGCTATATGGATCGATTGGATTACGTTTCAATGGTATGCAACGAGCATGGTTATGTTTTGGCGATTGAGAAGTTACTCAAGCTCACTCCACCTAGAAGAGCGCTTTATATTCGTGTTTTATTTGATGAAATAACGCGAATATTAAATCATTTGATGTGGCTTGGGACGCACGGTCTAGATGTGGGTGCGATGACCATGTTTTTATATTGTTTTCGGGAACGCGAAGATCTGATGGATTGTTATGAGGCGGTTTCAGGCACCAGGATGCATGCCACATATTATCGCCCTGGAGGAGTTTATCGAGACCTACCAGAAATGATGCCTAAGTATGAATCGTCAAATAACAAAAAGAAAAAACACACTGACCGCTTGAATTATAATCGTGAAGGCTCATTGTTGGATTTTATTGAATCCTTTACGGAACGTTTTCCTTCTTGCGTTGATGAATATGAAACCTTGCTTACTGACAATCGAATTTGGAAACAACGAACCGTTAATATTGCGGTTATCTCACCTGAGAGAGCACTGAATCTTGGTTATACCGGGCCCATGTTGCGAGGCTCAGGAGTGGAGTGGGATTTAAGAAAGAAACAGCCTTATGCTGTTTACAACGAATTAGATTTTGATATACCTATCGGCCTTAATGGTGATTGTTATGATCGGTATCTCGTCAGGGTTGAGGAAATGAGGCAATCAAATCGCATTATTAAGCAATGCGTTAATTGGTTAAGAGATAACCCTGGTCCTGTCATGACTGATGACCAAAAAATTGCTCCACCAAAGCGAATGGGAATGAAAGATGATATGGAATCTCTTATTCATCATTTCAAACTGTTCACGGAGGGTTATTGCGTCCCTGAAGGTGAGGTATATGCAGCCGTCGAGGCACCAAAAGGAGAATTTGGTATCTATTTGGTTTCAGACGGAGCCAATAAACCGTACAGAGTAAAAATTAGAGCGCCGGGTTTTGCTCATTTAGCTTCTATGTCAGAAATGGTTGTTGGACATATGCTAGCAGATGTCGTTGCGGTAATGGGCACACAGGATATTGTATTTGGTGAGATTGATAGATGAAGACATTATCAAAACATGCGAAAGAAAAAATAGATTTATTGCTTGAGCGATTTCCTGAAGATCGTCAAAGATCGGCCATTATAGGTGCATTGCATATAGTGCAACATGAAAATACCGGCTACCTAACTGCCGAGTTGATGAATGAGGTAGCCGAATATCTTTCGATTCCAACCATGCAAGTCTATGAAGTTGCTACATTTTATTCGATGTTTAATACCATGCCAGTCGGGCGCCATAATGTAGCAATATGCACCAATATATCTTGCATGCTCAGAGGCGCAGATGAAATTGTAGACCATGTTGAGAAAAAATTAGGCATAAAAATTGGCGACAGCACGGCCGATGGCAAAATTTATCTAAAGAGAGAAGAGGAATGTTTGGCGGCTTGTTGCGGGGCCCCAATGATGATGGTGGATCACCATTATCACGAGAACCTGACTTTGGATAAAATTGATAAAATATTAGGGGATCTTGATTGAAATCAATTCCTGAAAATTTAGTTTGTTTTAATACCTTTGAGGCAGATAAACCATGGACTTATGAAACCTATCGAAAGCATGGTGGGTATGATGCTTGGGATAGAATATTAAAAGGTGAGCTGTCTCCCGAGCAGGTAATTGAAGAGGTTAAGGCATCGGGGTTAAGAGGACGAGGCGGCGCTGGATTTCCTACAGGCTTGAAATGGAGCTTCATGCCTCGCTTACAACCAATCCAAAAATATCTTGTTTGTAATTCAGATGAAAGCGAGCCAGGCACGTGCCATGACAGAGAGGTGCTTCGAAAAAATCCTCACGCTCTTATCGAAGGTATGGCAATAGCTGCTTACGCAATGGGTGCAACTATCGCTTACAATTATATCCGTGGAGAGTTTATGGAGGAACCCATACCTCGTTTTGAGCTCGCCGTCAAAGAAGCCTATGAACATAAATTATTGGGCAAAAATATTCAGAGCTCAAATATAGATCTTGAGCTGCACACTTTTGTGGGTGCAGGAGCGTATATCTGCGGTGAGGAAACTGCGTTATTGGAATCTTTGGAGGGTAAGCAAGGAAAACCCAGGTTTAAACCTCCTTTTCCTGCAAATTTTGGCTTATATGGCAAGCCAACTACCATCAACAACACGCAAAGTCTGGCCAGTGTTCCAAGTATTATAAGAAATGGCGCAAAATGGTTTAAGGATATTGGCGTTGAAAATTCTGGAGGAACGGCTCAATTTTCTGTTTCTGGGCATATTGAAAGGCCGGGTAACTATGAATTACCCATGGGTACCTCATTCAAAGAGCTGCTTGAATTATGTGGCGGCGTTTTAGGAGGTGCCAAGCTTAAAGCCGTAATTCCAGGCGGCTCATCTGTACCAGTCATGCCTGCAGAAACCATCTTAGGGTGCACGATGGATTATGATTCGCTCCAAAAAGCGGGTTCATCGTTTGGAACAGGAGCAGTTATAGTGATGGATGAAACGACCTGCATGGTCAAGGTTCTAAGAAGAATCGCTCGGTTTTACATGGCTGAATCGTGTGGTCAATGTACCCCTTGCAGGGAAGGTACCGGGTGGTTATACCGCATGCTTACTAGAATTATTGAGGGTCAGGGTGAACTAGAAGATCTAACGAAATTAGTCGAGATTGCAAATAAGATTGAAGGTCATACTATTTGCGCCTTGGGAGATGCAGCTGCTTGGCCAGTGCAGAGTTTTTTGAAACATTTTCATCATGAATTCGAATACATGGTTAACAACAAAGGTCGCAGCATAGTGTCAATCGATGATGAGGTGACTGTATGAGCGATGATTTAATTGAAATTGAGATTGATGGAAAGTCAGTCCAGGCAAAAAAAGGCCAAATGATTATTGAGGCAACGGACACAACAAGCAGTTATGTCCCTCGTTTTTGTTATCACTCTAAATTAAGTATCGCGGCAAACTGTCGTATGTGTTTAGTTGAAGTTGAAAAAGCCCCCAAACCTCTTCCAGCATGCGCGACTCCAGTTGCTGCGGGCATGAAAATATTTACACGATCGCCCTATGCTATAGCCGCACAGAAAGCGACCATGGAGTTTCTTTTAATCAATCATCCTTTGGATTGCCCTATATGCGATCAAGGCGGTGAATGTGAGTTACAAGATATAGCCATGGGATATGGCCGTGGTATTTCTCGTTACAACGATAATAAACGAGTGGTTAAAGACAAAAATATTGGGCCATTAGTGTCCACAGATATGACGAGATGCATTCATTGCACGAGATGCGTTCGTTTTGGTGAGGAGATAACCGGCGTACAAGATCTGGGGACAGTAATGCGCGGTGAAAATATGAGAATCGATACTTATGTTGAAAAAAGTATCGATCATGAATTGTCCTCTAATATTATTGACTTGTGTCCAGTCGGCGCTTTGAATAACAAACCTTATAGGTACAGCGCGCGGTCTTGGGAAATGATTCAGCACGAAACTATTGCGGCGCATGATTGTGTTGGAAGTAATATATACGCCCATGCACTTAGGGGCACAGTTAAGCGAGTTGTTCCTAGAGAAAATGAAGCCATTAATGAAACCTGGATTTCAGATCGCGATCGTTTTAGCTATGAAGGAATTTATAGTGATGAAAGATTAATGTCACCTATGATAAAAAAAGACGATCAATGGCAAGAGATATCATGGAAAGATGCCTTAATAGAGATTGTAGAAAAACTTAAAGTAGTGGAAAACAATTCTGCAGCGGTGCTCGCTTCTCCAAATTCGACGTTAGAAGAGTTTTATCTGCTGTCTAGACTGAGTGATGAGTTGTCTATAAGTAATATTGATCATCGACTTAGAATGGTTGATTTTACGGATCAATTGAATGATCCAAAAATTCCTCTTTTAGGTATAAATATAGCTGAGATAGAGAACTGTAAACAAATTGTTGTGGTTGGCTCGGATATCCGAAAAGAAGCTCCAATCATAGGTCATCGTATAAGAAAAGCGGCACTCTCTGGTGCTCAGATTGGCATTATTAATGAGAATATTAACGAATACTTTTTTGATGTAGCGGTGTATTTGTCAGAAAGCATTATCGGCAATCTTTTGGGCTTATTAAGTGCATTGAATGGTGAACCACCAGAAGAAATGCGTGATATTTTTAAACAGATAAAGCCGACAAAAGAACAACAAAAATTAGCAGCGATACTAAATAGTGAGGATAAGAAGCACTTTATATTGGGACATCTTGCTATTAATCATCCCTACGCATCGGCGATTAGATTGCTTTCGGCTAAGATAGCTGAACTAACTGGTGCAGTACTTGGTTTTATCACAGAAGGCTCAAATGCGGCTGGCGGTCATCTTATGGGTGTATTACCGCACAGAGGTTTTGCTGGCAGCTCTCGGGAAATCATTGGTCATAGTATAAGTGAGATTTCTGAGAATAATTTAGATCTATTGCTGTTGTTTAATGCTGAGCCTGGCAAGGATATCCCAAATTTATCTGCTGAAAAACTAACCGATTCACTGGTGATTGCCTTAACTCCATATGCAACAGAAAATTACAAAACAACAGCCGATATTATGCTGCCAATTGGAACTTTTGCTGAAACATCTGGCACTTATATCAACTGCGAGGAACGCTGGCAGAGCTTTTCTGGAATCGCTAACCCAGTTGGTGAGTCCCGTCCTGGCTGGAAAGTCTTACGTGCTATTGGGTCATTATTGGGAATGAGTGAGTTTGAGTTTGAGTCATCAGAATCAGTGCTTGATGAGATTTCTCAAAGATTAAAAGATACACCTATGAGCAATGAGATAAATAATTTTTCGTTGCAAAATAAAATAAACAAGAAAGATTTACTTGATACTCATTTGGTTCAAAGTGTACCAATGTATGAGGTTGACTCCGTCTTGCGTCATTCCGCTTCATTGCAATTAACGCCTGAGGCATCCCGCTCGGACAGCACATGAATATAAATGCCTTGATACCCTCAATAGTAACGAATCAATGGAATTTATTGCCATTGTATTTGCAAAATCTAGTGATTATTACGACACAAATCTTAGCTGTAACTATCTGTGTGATCTTAACGGTTGCCTTTACTACTTATTTCGAGAGAAAGGTCATCGGTTATATGCAAGGTAGAATTGGTCCAAATAGGGTGGGTATAAAAGGCCTAGGGCAACCATTTGCTGATGTGATTAAGTTATTGATTAAAGAAGTGGTAATCCCTTCTCGATCAAATCGTTATCTTTTTATCATCGCGCCGTTGCTTTCGCTCATTCCAGCATTAGCAACTTGGGCGGTAATTCCATTAACAGATGGTTTCGTTATAGCTGATATTAATGCCGGTTTACTGTATGTATTGGCACTGACTTCAGTGGGTGTTTATGGAGTACTTTTGGCGGGCTGGGCAACGAACTCAAAGTATGCATTTCTAGGTGCCATGAGATGTGCAGCACAAATCGTGGCTTATGAAATTGCCATGGGATTTGCATTAATTGGTGTTCTTATGGCCAGTGGCAGCCTTAACTTAGGCGACATAATTGCTTCACAATCGGGCGGTTTTAGTCAGTGGTTTATTATTCCTTTATTTCCTTTGTTCATGGTTTATTTTATCTCCGGAGTGGCAGAAACGAATCGTGCTCCATTCGATGTTGCAGAAGGTGAATCTGAGATAGTCGCTGGTTTTCATGTTGAGTATTCAGGGGTTGCCTTTGCCGTATTTTTCCTCGCTGAATACGCGAACATTATTTTGATCGCCGCGCTTACGTCAATTTTCTTTTTAGCTGGCTGGTCATCACCATTTGAGGGTTGGTCATTTCTTGGTGAAGGTAACTTCTTAAGAGAGCCTAGTTTTTTCTGGCTGGCAGTTAAAATTTGTTTTTTCATTTTTGTATTTTTTTGGATCAGAGCGACATTTCCCCGGTATCGTTATGATCAAATTATGCGTTTAGGATGGAAAATATTTATACCTGTAACAATTGTTTGGATTGCGGTTGAAGGTGTAATGGTTTGGTTGAAAGTCGGACCTTGGTCAATATAAATAGGTTAATCATGAAAAAGTTAAAAAGTTACATAAAGACATTTACCTTATGGGAGTTATGGCAAGGTCTTTCCGTTACCTTAAGGAATTTCTTTAGGCCGTCTACTACGATTCAATATCCAGAAGAAAAAACACCACAATCCCCAAGATTCAGAGGGCTGCATGCTTTGAGGCGTTACCCAAACGGTGAAGAACGCTGTATTGCTTGTAAGCTATGTGAAGCTGTCTGTCCAGCACTAGCAATAACCATTGAATCGGATGTCGGCGATGATGGGACACGACGAACCACCCGGTATGATATAGATTTGTTTAAATGCATTTATTGTGGTTTTTGTGAAGAGGCCTGTCCGGTTGATGCTATCGTTGAAACTCGTATTCATGAATATCACATGGAGGCGCCAGGTGAAAATATCATGACAAAAGATAAACTCCATGCCATTGGTGATAAATTTGATAATTTGATAACCAAAGACAAAGCAGCCGATGCTAAGTATCGATAAAAGGATATAAGAACTTGTTTCAAGCCATTTTATTTTACGCGTTTTCAGGACTACTGCTTGCTGCTGCGTTAGGCGTAATATTTTCTCGTAATCCTGTGCATGCCGTCATGTTCTTAGTCGCTGCTTTTTTTCAAAGCGCTGTTTTGTGGTTACTAGCCGAAGCCGAATTTTTAGCGATAATTTTGGTGCTCGTATACGTTGGTGCGGTTATGGTGTTGTTTTTATTTGTGGTGATGATGCTGGATATCAATATTGAAGAAGCTCGCGGTGGCCTTTCTAAATATGCCCCATTAGGCTTAATTATCGCTGCGTTAATGATAGTTGAATTAATTCAGGTAATTAGGTTCCGAAGTGACGGTGAGGTATTGCAGGGCTTTGCTGTTACACCGGAAAATTACAGCAATACCGAGGCATTAGGGGCGGTGTTATATACCGAGCACGTGTATGCCTTTGAGATTGCGTCAGTTATTTTGTTGCTGGCTATTGTCGCTGCCATAACTCTGACGATGCGAAAAAGGCCAGGACTGAAAGCTCAAAATATAGCTGAACAGGTTGCGGTAGATGCCAAGGATCGAATTCGAATCATAAAAATGGAATCGGAGTCTTAATCATATGGTAATTGGACTCGATCATTATTTAATTATTTCGGCTGTTTTATTCACCTTAGCAATAGCCGGTATTTTCATTAACCGTAAGAATCTTATTTTATTGCTGATGTGCATAGAATTGATGCTATTGGCTGTCAACTTCAACTTCATCGCGTTTTCTCGTCATCTGGGTGATGAGACCGGTCAAGTATTTGTCTTTTTTATATTAACTGTAGCAGCCGCTGAAGCAGCCATAGGGTTAGCGATTCTAGTGGTATTGTTTCGTAATCGTCGCTCAATTAATGTCAATGAACTCGATGAGATGAAGGGCTGATCCTAATGGATATCTATAGCGTGCATCTTGCCATTGTGTTGTTGCCTTTATTGGCCGCTATCGTCGCTGGTTTATTTGGTTCTAGTATCGGCAGAAGTGCGGCACATTGGCTCACGATACTGGCTGTTGGATCCTCATTTTTATTGTCATTTTCATTGTTGTTGAATTCGCTTTACGGTGATTTTTATACTGAAAATTATACGCTTTACACTTGGGCTATAAGCGGTGATCTTCGAATGGAGATTGGCTTTTTGGTTGATCGTTTGTCGTTACTGATGATGTCGGTGGTTACTTTCGTCTCTCTAATGGTACATATATATACGATTGGCTATATGCATGATGATCCAGGGTACCAGCGTTTTTTTAGTTTCATCTCGCTCTTTACTTTTGCGATGCTCATGTTGGTCATGTCGAATAATTTCCTTCAACTTTTCTTTGGCTGGGAAGCGGTGGGTCTGGTTTCATATTTGCTGATTGGTTTTTGGTTTAAAAAAGAAAGTGCCATTGCGGCTAATCTAAAAGCATTTCTAGTAAATCGAGTGGGTGATTTTGGCTTCTTATTAGGCATTGCTGGAATTGTAATGTTCACTAATAGCCTCGATTACTATGAGGTGTTCGAGCAAGCACCATTTATTGCTTCACAAAACCTTCCTATTATTAATGGAATCTCTTGGAATGCCATGACCGTGATCTGCATTCTTCTGTTTATTGGTGCCATGGGAAAATCGGCACAAGCGCCATTACATGTCTGGCTTCCCGATTCAATGGAAGGACCAACACCAATATCTGCTTTGATTCATGCGGCCACGATGGTCACCGCTGGCATCTTTATGGTGGCAAGAATGTCACCCTTATTTGAACTTTCAGAAACAGCATTGGCCTTTGTATTGGTTATTGGTGCTATTACCGCATTTTTTATGGGTCTTTTGGGTATCATTCAAAATGACATCAAAAGAGTGGTCGCTTATTCCACGCTTTCTCAATTAGGTTATATGACGGTGGCACTCGGTGTGTCTGCCTATGGAGCGGCCATCTTTCATCTAATGACGCATGCTTTCTTTAAGGCGTTATTATTTTTAGCAGCAGGCTCTGTCATCATTGCCATGCATCACGAACAAGACATTCGTAAAATGGGCGGCTTGAAAAAGTATCTGCCAATAACCTATTGGACTTCATTGATTGGATCTCTGGCATTGATCGGTTTTCCTGGCAGTTCAGGATTCTTCTCAAAAGACGCACTCATCGAAGCGGTTAAGCATTCTCATTGGCAAGGACAGGGTGCCATCTATTGGATTGCTTATCTGAGTGTCTTATTGGGTGTTTTTGTCACCGCTTTGTATTCTTTTAGAATGTTCTTTTTGGTTTTTCATGGCAAAGAACGCATGGATAAAAAAACAAAAAGTCATCTCCATGAGCCACCAAAAGTAGTCACCATGCCATTAATATTGCTGGCAATACCGTCTTTGATTATTGGTTGGATAACCATTGGGCCGGTACTTTTTGGCAGTTATTTTAATGAGGTGATCTATGTTCTGCCGCAACACGATGTATTGAGAAATATGACTCCTGATTTTCACGGTAGTTTTGATTTTTTAATGCATTCTTTCTCGGCTGGATTGGCTTTTTATCTTGCTTTGGCTGGAGTATTGACGGCTTGGTTTTTATACATAAAAAAACCTCATATTCCCGCGCTTATAAATTCAAAATTAAGATTCTTAGTGCATTTATTAGAAGAGAAATATTACTTTGATAAGCTGTGGATGTCGGTATTTCCAAAAATGGGCAAAGCCATCGGTTATTTTCTATGGAAACAAGGAGATGAAAAAATCATTGATAATGGACTGGTCAATGGGACAGCATCCACAATTCGCTCCTTGTCGTTCGTCATGAGGAAACTTCAAACGGGATACCTCTATCATTACGCCTTTGCCATGATACTGGGCCTTATTTCGATATTAACCTGGCTATTGTGGGTGTAATGATGCTGATTAACTCCATTCTAAGCACGATGATTTGGTTGCCAATTTTAGCCGGTATTTCGCTGCTGTTTTTATCTGATAATGACGAACGTGCAAAAAATACCATTCGTTATATCAGTCTTGGCGCCTCTCTTGCCACACTCTTCTTGGGGGTGTACCTCTACCTTGAGTTTGATGGCGCCACTGCTTCCATGCAATTTATAGAAAAAATGCCATGGATTGAATCACTGGGAGTGCAATATTATTTAGGTGTCGATGGCATCTCTGTGCCATTGATATTGCTGACTGTTTTCATCACTCCCTTTGTTGTTATTAGCAGCTGGGATGTCATTAAACTTAAACCGGCACAATATTTTGCTGCTTTTTTAATATTAGAAGGGCTGATGATCGGTGTATTTTGTGCCCTGGATGCCATTCTTTTTTATGTTTTTTGGGAAGCAATGCTGGTACCGATGTTCTTGATTATTGGAATCTGGGGCGGCCAAAGAAGAATATACGCGACCGTTAAATTCTTTTTATATACTTTCCTTGGGTCGGTATTGATGTTGGTTTCTTTCATATACTTGTATGGACAAACGGCTGATTTCGACTTGCAGAATTTCATGATGACACCACTCACCATGGTTGAGCAGCAATTGATTTTTATAGCATTTTTATTGGCTTTTGCCGTGAAAGTCCCCATGTGGCCGGTACATACCTGGCTTCCTGACGCTCATGTGGAAGCACCTACGGGTGGCTCAGTCATCTTGGCAGCGATTATGCTTAAAATGGGCGGTTATGGCTTTGTAAGGCTCTCAATGCCTATCACACCCGATGCCAGTGAGTATTTTGCTTTTATGATGATAGTGTTGTCATTGATTGCCGTGACTTATATTGGTTTTGTTGCCTTGATGCAAACAGACATGAAAAAACTCATTGCATACTCATCAATAGCTCATATGGGTTTTGTGACGCTTGGCTTTTTTATTGTGTGGTCTTTTGCCGAAACATCACAAGGGACACTCGGTGTCACCGGTGCTATGGTGCAAATGATTTCTCATGGCTTGATATCAGGTGCCATGTTTCTTTGTGTCGGTGTGCTTTATGATCGCATGCACAGCCGAGATATATCAGCTTACGGCGGCGTGGCTAATACCATGCCAATATTTGCTGCCTTTATGGTCTTTTTCTCTATGTCCAACGCAGGATTACCCGGCACCTCAGGGTTTGTTGGTGAATTCATGGTGATTCTAGCGAGCTTCAAAGCGAATATTTGGTATGCATTTTTAGCCGCAACCACTCTAATATTGGGTGCGGCATACACATTGTGGATGGTTAAAAGAGTGTTGTATGGTGAGATCGGTAATGACAATGTGGCCAAACTCACCGATTTGAATTCGCGAGAGTTTTTTGTCTTGAGTGCACTTGCCGTCTCAGTACTGTTGGTTGGCGTATGGCCGTCACCATTAATTGATTTAATGACGGCTTCAATCGATCAATTGATGTTACAAATTTCAGAAACTAAAATTATAGGTGTTGAATCATAATGGATATGCAAACCATATTTTCAGCATCGGCTGAAATATTTTTAGTTATCATGATATGTGCCGTTTTAATCGTGGACTTATTTGTTGAGGGTGAAGAACGCAAAATAACATTCTGGTTGAGTTTGATCTCATTGTTTGGCACCGCCATCTTGGTCTTCAATAATACCCCGGAAAGCAGAGAGTTTATCTTTGATGGCAGTTATGTAAATGATCCATTGGCTGGAGTATTGAAAATAGCCTCGATTATCATGGTGGGCGTTGGTTTTATTTATTCAAGAAACTATCTAATCAAAAGCAATCTTATGAAGGGTGAGTTTTTTCTTCTGAGTCTTTTTGGTTTATTGGGTATGCTGATTATGATTTCGGCAAATAGCTTATTGATCATGTATCTGGGCCTTGAAACACTCTCGTTAAGTCTTTATGCATTGGTTGCTTTTGATCGAAATTCCTCAATAGCCGCAGAATCCGCCATGAAATATTTTATTCTAGGGGCAATTGCTTCAGGGTCTCTATTGTATGGAATTTCCTGGATTTATGGTGTCACCGGATCGCTAGAGTTTAATGAGATAGCGTTAGCGATTTCTCAAGACTCTAGTTTAAATTCACTGCCACTTTGGTTTGGTATGGCTTTTGTGGTGGTCGGAATTGCCTTTAAATTTGGTGCTGTGCCGTTTCATATGTGGTTGCCTGATGTTTATCAAGGAGCCAGAACGCCCGTCACTTTGTTTATTGCTACGGCACCCAAACTTGCTGCATTTGCTTTAATTTATAGAATATTGGTGGATGGTTTGGGCGGGGTACAAGATGCTTGGCAAGGCACTATTATGATCGTTTCATTGCTTTCCTTGATATTGGGCAATGTGGTGGCTATTGCTCAAACGAACATCAAACGAATGTTGGGTTATTCTGCAATTGGACACGTTGGGTTTATTTTTGCTGGTATTTTTACTGGCACACAAATTGGTTACTCGGCAGCGTTATTCTATTCCCTGACCTATGTCATCATGGCCGCCGGTGCTTTTGGCGTGCTGATTGCCCTAAGTGACGAAGAGCAGGGCGATCAATTAGAGGATCTTAAAGGGTTGAGTCAGCGTAACCCTTGGTTAGCTGGGATTATGTTGTTTATTATGCTTGGCATGGCAGGAATACCTCCTTGGGTCGGTTTCTTTGCTAAATTAGATATTATCAATGCCGTGGTTGATGCTGGTTTTGCAGGATTTGCGGTTGTGATGGTGCTAACTTCGGTTATCGGCGCCTTTTATTATCTTAGAGTTATTTGGTTTATGTATTTCGAGAAAGCGCTAGAGTCAAAAGCCATTATTGTAAGTAAAGATATTGGTGCCGTACTGAGCTTAAATGGCTTGCTGATACTGGCTCTTGGCCTATTTCCAGGTGCCCTGATGCAGCTTTGCATTAATGTGATTAACTGATTCGATAACGGATTATCATTTTACTGGTTGAAATAACTGCATAGTATTGTATGATTCTGCTTCGTTGTTGCGGGGTGGAGCAGTCTGGCAGCTCGTCGGGCTCATAACCCGAAGGTCGTAGGTTCAAATCCTACCCCCGCTACCAAATCTAAGTTACTTTTTTAATTAATAGAACCTCTATTTTGTCCTTAATTTTAAGGGAAGAAATAGGGGTTTTATGTTTTGAGAAATTTTAGTTAACAATTTACGAGTATTTATAATAATTATGTTAAATTAATAAAATTAAGTAAGGTAAAGAAAATGACGGGTATAGCTCTTGCACAATGCCAAGATCCTAATGTGATCAAATTAGCCTTAAAGGAAAAAAGAATTGCTGTGGTGGGTATGTCTTCGAGAGAACGAAGAGCAAGTTATTTGGTTGGGGATTATTTAAAACAAAAAGGCTATGAGGTGATTCCAGTTAATCCTCGAGAGACTGAGATACTTGGTTTAAAGTGTTACCCCAGTTTATTGGATATTCCTGATCCAGTTGATGTTGTTAATGTTTTTAGAGTGTCAGCCGCTGTCCCACAAATTGCCGAAGAGAGCGTTAAAATTGGTGCTGAGTACTTGTGGCTCCAATTAGGAGTGATTAGTAATGAGGGTGTCTCTATAGCCAATGAAAGAGGAATGAAATGTATCGTAGATCGTTGTATCAAGATCGAGCATACAAGATATATGGTTTGATATTTTAACTACATTTAAAGGATATTAAGTAGAAGCTGTCATCGTTAATTAACCTGAATATGGAAGGTTTAGGTCAATGGCAAAGGTCTTTAAGCTGTCATCCAGGATAGAAAGAATATCACCAATTTGCTCGTGAGTTACAATCAAGGGTGGACAAACAAGAAAATGATCACCTTCTAAACCGTTTCGAGTGCGTCTCGAATAAATAATGAGCCCCTTTTCATAGGCTATATCCACCAATTTTAAAAAGGCATTAAAATCTTTGGACAATGGGTCCATAGTCTCAATGTTGGAGACAAGTTCAAATGCGGTAAGCAACCCTTTACCCCTAACATCTCCAATGAAAGGGTATTTTTTTTGCAAGCCTTTCATTCCCGCAATTAACTCAATGCCCATAATGTTAGCGTTTTCCATTAAATTTTGATCTAAAATTTCTGTTATAACGGCTAGGCCTGCAGCACAAGCAATGGGGTTTCCGGCATAAGTAAAACCATGCTGAAAACCACCCTCATCTAAAATACAATCCACAATATTTTGCTGGGCTGTAACAGCCCCTAAGGGAATGTAACCCGCGCCAAAACCTTTTGATGTGGCAATAATATCCGGGTTTATATCCCAATGCTCACAAGCTAAGAATTTGCCCGTTCTTCCAACCCCTGACATCACTTCATCATAAATTAGCAATACGCCAAATTCGTCACAAATTTCTTTTATGCGATAATAATAACTGCTCGGGGCCACCAATGCTCCCGTTGAGGCACCTCCCACTGGCTCCATAATAAAGGCGAGGACGGTCTCAGGTCCTTCTTCTATGATTTTATCCCGAAGCATCTCGGCGTATTTAAGACCCTTGTCATGATCGCTTAAATTATCATGATCAAGATAATATTGGGGGGCTGGGATTTTTGGCATATCCACATACATGGGTAAAAATGGATCATTTAAAGGTTTATAACTTGTGAGCGATAATGCCCCCATGGTGCATCCATGATAAGAAGGTGTGCTGCTGATTATTTTAAAACGATCCTTTTCGTCTTTTATAAAAGCATATTGACGGGCAAGTTTTAACGCGCTTTCAACAGCCTCTGACCCACCGGAGACGAAAAAAACCTTCTCATGTTTAACGGGTGATAATTCAGCGACCTTAGTGGCCAGGTCTTCTGCGGGTTGATTTTCAAAATGAAGTCGATACCCAAATGTTGATTTTGCCATTTGGGCTTTCATGGCGTCTAAGACGCGAGGATTTGAATGACCGATATTTGAAACCATTGCCCCAGAAGATCCATCAATATATTTTTTACCCGAAGTGTCCCACATATAAATTCCTTCAGAGCGATCAAGGAGAGGTTTTCGATCACGGGTTTGATAAAAGAGATGTGATTTTTTCATAGTAACTCCAATTCTATCTCATTCAACAGGTGCGGTTCTCGAGCGTGGTGTTTTTTTGTATCTCTTTCAACAATCTCCATGAAAGTTCTTAACCAATTCCAGTCAAGGTCCCACATCATGCGAGGAAAAAGGCTTTCTGTTAGATTATTTGAGTTCATGCTACCTTTCATTAAAACTATGTTTGATTTTTAAACCATAAGTCTATCAAATGTTAACTAGGGAAGATAAATAGGCAAGTTTTAATTTAATATGGGGGTTGAAATGGCAAGAAAAGTCATTATTACGTGCGCAGTTACAGGGTCCATTTACACGCCCACAATGAGCCCGCACCTTCCGGTCACTGGCTCTGAGATTGCCGCAGCCTCCATTGATGCTGCACATGCAGGGGCTGCTATTATTCACCTTCATGCACGGCACCCAGATGATGGCAGGCCAAGTGCTGACCCGGATCATTTTAAAGCTTTTACTTCTAAAATTGATACATCCTGTTCGGCTGTTTTAAATATTTCAACGGGTGGAAGTTCTCTAATGTCTCTTGATGATCGGCTGGCACCAGCTCGTGAAATTTCCCCTGAAATGTGTTCTTTAAATATGGGGTCTATGAATTTTGGTATTTTTACCTTGAAAGAAAAATACGAAAATTGGAAATACGATTGGGAGCCCGCTTTATTAGAAGCCACAAAAGGGACCACCTTTAAAAATACCTACAATGACATTGAAATGATATTAGAAGAGTTGGGAAACAAAGGCGGTTCAAAATTTGAGTTTGAATGTTATGACATGGGTCATATTGAAACTTTGGCTTATTACCTTCGTAAAGGATTTGTAAAAGCCCCTCTTTATGTCCAGTTCGTCTTGGGTGTTATGGGCGGCATTGGAGCAAACCCAGAGAATTTAATGGCGATGAAAGCCGCTGCAGATAGATTGTTGGGTGATAATTATCAATTCTCAGTTTTGGCCGCAGGTCGGCACCAAATTCCACTTGCGACTATGGGAGTTGTGTTGGGAGGCAATGTTCGTGTTGGACTTGAGGATAGCCTTACTATTCCGCCCGGTGGCTTGGCAAAATCCAATGCGGAACAAGTAGTTAAAATCCGTAAAATTATTGAAGAATTAGGCCATGAGGTTGCAAGACCCGAAGACGTTAGAGCGATGTTAAAGTTAAAAGGCCGTGATAAAATAAAGGCCGGGGCATAATGGGCAAAATTGAATTTAAAGTCGCGACTATTGAAGATGCGCCTGTTATTTTTTCTCTGTTGGAAAAGTTATCTCAGGACTTAGATAAGGAAAATGAATTTTCAGGAAGCGTGACGGCTTTGGAGAAATATGGTTTTTCAGAACCACCCGCATTCGAAGCTATTTTAGCGTCTCAAAATAACAAGCCTCTTGGATTGGTCCTTTTCTTTTATGAGTTTTCAACATGGCGAGGAAAACCGGGTTTGTTTATTCAAGATCTATATGTCTCTCCAAAAGCTCGGGGATTGGGTCTTGGGGCAGGTCTTATAAAAGAGGCCGTAAAAAGAGGCCAATTAAAAGATGTCGTTTATGTCGATCTTGCTGTCCATAATTCAAATACTGATACTTTCGGATTTTATGAAAACATTGGATTTATTGAGATAAATGATAAAAAAACGCTGCTTTTGGAAGGGAAGCCTTTTGATATGCTAAGGGAAAATAAATGAGAATAATTTTTGTTTACATATTTTTGACAATGGCTTTAGCGCCTCTATTGAGAGCTTAGTGCAATCAAAAAAACACAATCTTCAAACTCATACTGAAGATCAATAGGACTTAACGGAGTTTATTTCATGACACAGTTTCTTTATTTGATATTTATGGCCTTTGTTTTTACCTGCCCAGTGTTAGCTGATGAAGGGGCAATAAGGGCTCGTGACCTAGGTATCCCATTTGATGGAAAGACAGGTCCTCTAAATGCCATAACGGATGTTAAGGGACTGACTGTTGGGCATGAAACTATAATTCAAGATTTAGAAAATGGATTGGCCGTAAGAACAGGGGTTACTGCAATTTTACCAAGAGGCAAGGACAGCAATAACACACCAGTTTTTGGGGCCTCATTTGCCCTAAATGGCAATGGCGAGATGACAGGTACGGCATGGCTGCAAGAATCCGGTATGTTAGAGGGTCCCGTTCTTATCACTAACACACATAGTGTCGGGGCTGTTCATCAAGCAGCAATTGAATGGCGGGTTTCCCAAGGTGATGCCGATTCCAGTGGCTATTGGTGGTCACTGCCCGTGGTTGCAGAAACATGGGATGGATATTTAAATGATATAAATGGTTTTCATGTAAAAACTGAACACGCTAAAGCAGCTCTGGAAAATGCGAAAGATGGCCCCGTCCAAGAGGGGAATGTTGGCGGCGGTACAGGCATGATTTGCCACGAATTTAAATGCGGAATAGGGACGTCATCACGAATTGCAAAAACAAGTGATGGCGATTTCACAGTCGGTGTCTTGGTTCAGGCAAATTATGGATTAAGAGAGACTTTAAGAATTGCAGGGGTGCCAGTTGGAAAACACCTTCAGGATGACAAAGCCTATACAGAAGAAAACCCAACGGCATCTGAAACGGGATCTATCATTATCGTGGTTGCAACTGACGCACCTCTTTTGCCCCATCAATTAAAAAGAATGGCGAAAAGAGCGGCCCTTGGATTAGCTCGGAATGGCGGAATTGCGGGAAATGGATCAGGCGATATTTTCATAGCCTTTTCAACAGCAAACCCCAAGGCCCAACAAAGTGGCCCAGCTTTAAATCTTAAAGCTATAACAAATGACGAAATGAACTACCTCTTTTTAGCAACGGTGGAGGCAACTGAGGAGGCTATTATTAATGCAATGGTAGCGGCTCATGACATGACAGGTAATCTTGGGCATGAGGTAAAAGCTATCTCCCATGAAGGATTAAAGGAAGTTATGTCAAAATTTAATAGACTTGAAAATAAATAATGGCCCCGCTGAAGAAGTTTTTATAACCGCTCAGAACGTCATAAAATGTATTTAGATCGTTGCATTAATATTGAGCATGCAAGATATCTTGTGGCCGTATAAATTAACTGGATAATACGATGAAAATTACATATGAAAAGCAAGGAAATATAGGCGTATTTACCATTGATAATGGCAAAGTGAACGCCATCACCTTTGATATGCATGCTCAATTATATTCGTATTTGAAAGATTTTCTCAATGATGATGAGGTTAAAGTGGGAATCTTAAAAGGCAGTGAAGGCAAGTGTTTTAGTGCTGGTGATGATCTAAATGAAGGTGATGATTACCCCGATGGTGAGGACATCACTGAAAAGATTTATTCATTACCTCGTAATAAACCCATCATCGCTGCTATCAATAGTTGGTGCATTGGTACGGGCTTGATTTACGTTTCCATGCTTACAGATATAAGGGTGGCAGGCCAAGGTGCTAGATTTGGCTTACCTGAAATTGCTTACGCTATGGCAGGAGCCAGTGGTACGGCTCGTTTATCGCTTCAGATTCCTCGTGTATGGGCGAGTTGGATTGCACTCACAGGCGAGAAGATAACGGCCGATCAAGCACTTCAATTTCAGTTAATTAATGAAGTTGTTCCAGATGATAAGGTTTTTGCAAGGGCCATAGAGATCGCTAATCTGATTGGAGCTCACCCATTGATTGGCATTCAGACTGAAATGGAGTGTTTACAGAAATGCCCAGAGATGAGCTTAGAAGAGGCCACAAATTTGACGCGAACACTCTATGATCACCAGCTAAAGGTTTATCATAATGAGCCTGGCGCGAGATCTGGTATAGATCACATAAAAAATAACTGACCAAAAGATATCAAGGATATTCTCGATGCAGTGTTATCCAGAGTTTAAACAAGCAAAAGACAATTAAAATGCAAAATATATTATCTCATGATGGGGAAGCCCAGTATTGGAAGAGCGCCTTTTCATCTCTCATGTGTGAAAAATATTATGCCAATTTGATGAATGATATCAATTGGAAGCACGATGAATTAACTATGTTTGGAAAACACGTTATTACCAAGAGAAAAGTTGCCTGGTATGGCGATCGAGCTTTTGCTTACAAGTATTCAAATAAAACAAAAATTGCCATGCTTTGGACCCCTAGACTCAACTTAATAAAAGAACAAATAGAGCTTATTTCTGGCCACACATATAATTCATGCCTACTGAATCTCTATCATAATGGTGATGAGGGCATGGGTTGGCACTCGGATAATGAAAAGCAACTCAAAGAAAATGGGGCCATAGCCTCAGTAAGCTTTGGTGCACCTCGAAAATTCACCTTAAAACACAAAACAACCAATGAAAAAATATCCTTAGTACTTGATTCGGGCAGTTTATTGCTTATGAGTGGTAGTATTCAAAAAAACTGGCTGCACAGTCTGCCATTGAGTAAAAAAATAAAGGCAGCAAGGATCAATCTCACTTTTAGGACTATTATTTGAGGATCAGTTAAAGTCAATTCGTTAGTTTAGACTACATGACTTATGAGATATCTTCTGATTTGTTATAGGATAAGATGATGAAATCATTTGAAGAACAGTTTTATATTGAAAATCCCACCCGATTTGAAGCACTTAAACGCGATTTACTGTTGTTATTATGGCTTTTTAGAAGAGCAATTATGTGGGCAGGGAAAGGCTTAATTATAAGGCTTGCCTATAAAAAAGCCAAAAATACGGGTAAGCCACTGGTTATTGAAGACCTCATCAAGGATTGACTATTGAAAAAAAATTTCCCATCACCGGAGTTGCCATTTGCTTATCGTGATCAACCATTATCAGGCAATATTATCAATGGTTTAGGTGAAACCAACAAGCGAGCAGCAACGCAGATATTCCATGGATCAGGTGCCAGAGAGCTTGAATGGAGTAAGTTAGAGCTTTTTTTCGGACTCATCAATCCGTTTAAAGTATCCTGGTTAAATCTTGTGAATCGCTGGATGCTAAGAGATGCAGATGGGCGTATCGCAAAGCGCAAAAGAAAAATTACATCACATGCAGATATTACTGCTGAGATAAAAGATTTAGCATTGAGTTTTGGTGCAGGTTCTGTTGGTACTAGCCCGATGATTAAAGAGGCCCTTTATAAGGGCGGTGAAATTAACTATGCAAATGCAATTGTAATTTTATACCCAATGGATAGCGATGAGATGCAGCATGTAACCACTGCTCGTGCAGGCACTGAAACAATGCGAGCTTATATGGAAATCTCCCGGACAGCCATTGAGTTATCTAAAAAGATTAGAGCAATGGGCTGGCGTGCAAGAGCTTATTGTGAGGGTGCTGACCTGTTACATATCCCATTGGCTATTAATGCTGGTCTAGGGCAACTGGGTAAGCATGGATCGCTGATTTGCAGGGAATTTGGATCGAGCATGAGAATAGCGACGATATTAACAGATCTGCCATTAGATCATGATAAACCCATTGATATTGCGGTTGATGATCTTTGTATTGGTTGCCGAAGATGTACCATAGATTGCCCTGTGGATGCGATTAGTGATGAGAAGCATATGGTTCGAGGCGATGATAAATGGTATGTAGATTTTGATAAATGTGTGCCTTATTTCACAGAGGCCGTTGGGTGTGGAATTTGTATTGAAGTTTGTCCTTGGTCAAAACCAGATCGAGGGTTTTCATTGTCAGAGAAGCTATTAAAAAAACGTGAAAAAAATAAGCTTAAAGAATTAAAATAGAATATAAATTCATATATTTTAGATACTTATTATTTTTTGTTAATCTAATTTATATATTAAAATATTCAAGATAAATACGAAGAGGTAATTCAGAAGGAATGATTAGAATCTTTAAATTATTCATTGTATTGATCTGGCTCAGTATTGCCTCGCCCGTATTTTCAGCTAATAATTATAATTTAATTATTATGGTGCCAGATGATCATGCCCGAAGAGCGATGGGGGCTTATGGTGATAGCCAAGTTTTAACGCCCAATTTAGATCAACTTGCAAGTCACGGGGTCCGATTCGACAATGCTTATGCAGCTGCACCTGTCTGCTCACCTTCAAGAGCGGCTATGCTTAGCGGTCAATACCCCAGTCAGGTAGGCATCAGTGATTTCTTGATGTTAAATGAAAATTACAGCAATCAAGGCATGGATGAGAATGCACTTATTTGGCCGCAAGTTCTTCAAGATAATGGTTACGAAACCGGATTAATTGGTAAGTGGCACTTAGGTGAATTACCAAAATACCAACCACAGAATCGTGGTTTTAATTATTTTGTCAGCTACAACCAAGATTTAACTCCATTCAATCCCTTGCTCAATGTTAATGGTACGTTGCAAAAAGTTAGCGGCCATACTTCAAATATTTTCGCCGACTATGCGATTCAATTCTTGAGAAAGAATCAAAACAAAAAATTTGCACTAACAATCGCATTCCGTGAGCCCCAGGTACCGTGGAATCAAGTCCCTGAAGAGGATTTAAAAGCGGTCGAGCACATTGATCCGATTGTGCCCGAACGTGAAGGAATTGATCAAGAGTGGCTAAAAAAGATTACGCGTAATAACTATGCCTCAATTCATGCTTTAGATAGATCTATAGGGAGGATCTTGAGTGAACTGGATGATCTCGGCTTGAGTGAAAATACTATGGTCATCTATATTGGTGATCATGGCATGTTGATCGGTCACCATGGATACTATGGAAGAGGTGCTGTTGGTGTTATCTCGGGTGATGAAGTTGTCGGTTACGAAGGGATTGCAAATTTATATGATGAGGCAATAAAAATTCCCTTTATTATAAGATCACCGGCTTTGATTGAGCCAGGGCAAGTAATTAACACACCGGTTTCAAATATCGATATATTCCCCTCTATAATGAGTGCGCTTGAGATAAAGCTACCAGAGCCTCTCCCATTAATGGGCGTTGATTTAATGCCGTTACTTAATGAAAAAGAAGAGCTATTATCAAGACCAATTTATGCTCAGTATAGTATGAGAAATTTTGGACGATCTGACTTACGGATGATAAAAATTGATAACTGGAAACTAGTTAAACGCTTCAATCTAAAGGCTAAAGCTGAACTAACTGATGAGCTATATAACTTAGAGGTAGATCCAGGCGAGCAAACTAATTTAATTAACGAAGTATCCAATAAATCGATATATGAAAAATTAAATAAACTAATGTATTCATGGATGAAAGATATCAATGATCCAGTACTATCATCTGCTTTCTAATTTTTAAAAAAACAACCTCAAATAAGGAGTCATCATGGCACTAGTAAGACCGCTCGAAGAGCATGAAATTGAAAAAGAACTGTGCGAGTTTATTCAGTTTTTTAAAGGACCGCTTGGCGTAATACCCAACAGCGTTCGAACAATGTCTAGAAGGCCAAGAGTTGCGCGAGCGTTTACTGAGCTAAATATCGCGGTCATGGAGTGTCATGGCAAGGTTACGCCAGAGTTTAAACGTATTATTGGCTATGTAACCAGTTTTGTATCTGGTTGTCGATATTGCCAAGCACATACCATTCTTGGCTCTCAAAGGTTTGGTTCGAGTGAAGAGCGTTTGAATGAGGCTTGGAATTTTATGGAGAGCTCTTATTACAGTGAGGCTGAAAAAGCAGCTTTAAAATATGCATTTGCAGCGGCCAGTGTACCTAATGGCGTGACGGATGAATTAGGAGAAGAACTGCATAAATATTGGGAAGATGATGATATTGTTGAAATTACAGCAGTAATTGCGTTGTTTGGCTACCTAAATCGTTGGAATGATTCGATGGGTTCAGCTCTAGAGGATTTGCCGATTGAGGCAGGTGAAAAGTATTTAACAAATACTGATTGGGTTGTTGGGAAGCACACGTAATTTATTGGAATTAACCGCATGTCATCGGCCCCAGAATATAATATTGATCTAGGAAAATTTAAAAAGAATCCTTATCCAGACTTAGAGGCTATGCGCGCTAGGACACCTATTGCGTATGTACCTCAACTGGGAGCCACGCTATTCACAAAACGAAATGATATCTTTATTAATGAAAAAATTATTGAGGTTTTTTCATCCTTGCAGCCAAATGGTCTAATGACTCGTCTTATGGGTGCGAATATGATGCGAAAGGATGGCAAAGAGCATCAGTATGAGCGTCGTATCATATCGCCATCGGTCTCTCCAAAAACAGTGAAAAATCAATGGCTTAATTATTTCAATGAATATGCAGATCATTTACTTGATGGCTTATCAAAAAAAGGGTCAGGCGAATTAATCCAAGAATACGCAATGCCACTATCTGCAGAAGCGCTCAAATTAATCACGGGCCTGACCAACATGAAGTTCGCTGAAATGGATCGTGTTAGTCAGGGAATGATTGATGGATGTGCAAACTACAGTGGTGATATGGCTATTGAAGATAACTGCAATGATTGTACGGCTTCGATAGACCGTCATATTGATGAAATGTTACCTAAGGTTAGGGCTAACCCTGATTTATCGTTATTGAGCGTGCAATTGGCTGCTGACTTGGATGAAGAACAAATACGAGCCAATGTAAAGCTTGCTATATCTGGTGGCCAAAATGAACCAAGAGATGCCATTGCTGGAACGATCTGGGCGCTCTTAGCCAATCCTGAGCAGT
>Ga0209090_10000286_pt1 | contig 31619 bp, 20 predicted proteins | sample ArcticOcean_MG_C_9_FD_187432 | JGI IMG/M metagenome (GOLD analysis project Ga0209090, IMG submission 187432) | Marine microbial communities from western Arctic Ocean - ArcticOcean_MG_CB2_152 (SPAdes) (version 2) | ecosystem: Environmental > Aquatic > Marine > Oceanic | place: Arctic Ocean... | reverse complement strand
GTCAAGAAGGCCAACAGGGTCAACAGACCGACCAACAACAACAACAGCAAACCGACAACCAGGGTCCTGCCGACAACGACGGTGACGGAATTCCAGACAACATTGATAATGACAACGACAACGATGGAATCCCCAACGATGTCGATGACAATCCAAACGACCACGACAACGACGGAATTGACGATGCTCTTGACAGTGATGATGACGGCGATGGAATCGACGACTCTGAGGAAACTCAAGACGGCGACCCAAACACCAACATCTACGACCACGACAACGACGGAATCACTGATTCTGTTGACCTCGACATCGACAACGATGGAATTGACAACTACAACGATTGGGAAGACTTGAATGGTAATGGTATAATGGATGCTGGTGAAGACCGCAGCCGTGACCACGACAACGATGGTTCCAATGATGGAGTAGATACTGATGACGACAACGACGATATTCTCGACGTTGACGAAATTGGTGGAATCTCTGGAAACTACCGCTACGACCATGACAATGATGGAATTTGGGATCTTTCTGACACTGACGACGACAACGACGGCCTAGCCGACTGGTTCGAAGCCAACGATGGAAACTCAATGACCGGTCAATTCGATCACGACAATGACGGTTTAGACGACCACGAAGATGACGACGACGATGACGACGGCATTCTCGACGAACTCGAAGCTTGAATTTAGTGACGAAACTATCGTAAGATAATCACCGATGCTTTGGTATCGGGGCGCCGGATTTCTAAGGGGTTCGCCCCTTAGAAATCCCTCTTTTTCCTTTCTTATCCATCTCTTTCTTATCCATCTCTTTCTTCTCCATTGGAACAAGGGACATTCCAACAAATGCAACCCCTTCTACTCGGAGCATCTCTGAACATCGCCGGTATCCCGATCTCGGTGAGCACTCTTACTCTGGCATTTCAATAGAAGTGGCGATGATACGCAACGACTTCTGTGATACCAAAACACGCAACCGCGCCATGGCCTTCAAATAGGGAATGTCGGTGGCGAAATGATTCCAAGGTGACGACATGCTCTCCAAAACACATTTAGAAACAATCAGCCAACGTCAAAAGCTCACAATGTCAATGACAATCATCATTTTGATGGTGACCAGCACAATGCTTGGTATTGTACAAGATTTTAGCGAAGAAGAAACAGCACCAACTTTTCTTTTCAACGAAGGTGAAAAAATAACCCTAACATCAGGGCAATCTACCGTACAGGGCGGGCAAGGCTCGTGGAATGGTGGCCAAGATACATGGCAACTAGAAGACCACCCAGTCCTTTCTGATATCATGTGGTCAGACCCAGGGATTGCTTCAGGAATCATTTCTGACGAATCGGCAATAGCAGCTCTCATGCCATACTATTCCACTCTTCTCGAAGAATCCAATAAAGAAGATCACGACAATGATGGCATTAGCGACCTTTACGATTTAGACGATGACAACGACGGTATATACGACCTTCTTGAACGATTCGATGGATGCTATGGGACTGACCCATTCGACCACGATAATGATGGCATCCTCGATGCTGTGGATTGGGATGATGACAATGATGGTATTCTCGAAGGGCCGATTGATATTGCAGCTCTTGAGGCTCTCGGATATGACCCACGGAATGTCAGCACCGACCGCCAACTCGACCCAAGCGTCATCCACCCTTGGACTGGCCAAGCTGTTGGAGCATACTACCTCGCTGACCAAAACCCAATGGACCATGACAACGATGGCGTCACCGATGAAGACTCGGATGGTGCTGGAGCTGGAAGTTACGACGAAGACGATGACAACGATGGCCGTATTGACCAATTCAAATGGCCATGTGACCTCGACAGCGACGGAATCCAAGATTATTTTGACACTGACGACGATGGTGACGGCGTTGACGACATCACCGACGCACACCCCTATGACGCATCTTTGACACTTACACACACTCAGGCGGGCAATCTTTACGATGCACCGATTAATTGGGATTTCAACTCATACCGTACTTATTCAGGTGGCATCAATTACCTTACTTGGGAATTGAACCGTGTTAACGCAGTAAACGCACCTTCTGTCACTTCGGGAGCTCCAAATGGCGTTCCAGCATTTACCACCATTGTCGATGGCGACCTTGACGGCGACGGCATTCCAAACTTTATTGACCCCGATAACGATAACGACGGACTGCCAGATAGTTCCGATACAGATGACGATGATGACGGAATCCTCGACATGTCAGACCCCGATGACGACAACGACGGAATACCAGATGCATGCATTAACCTTGACGTCAATGGCGACATGTTGAATGATTATACTCGAGTCAACTCCTCGCCTTATCAAACACCTGGCGGGGACACAGACAACATTGCTGGAATCGATTGCGAAATGGACTATGACCAAGATTTAGACGATGACCGATTGCGACCATTCGACCAAAACTACAATGCCATTTACGATTGGCTAGACGTGGATATGGGCGGTACACCGACTCCAGATAACGCTGGCGATATCAGCGTTAGTGGAGATGCAAACAATTTCGAATACGACTCTGATGACGATCAAATCACGAATGAAAACGATTCATTCCCGCTTGACAAATCATCAGATGTCGCAGGATGGAATTGCCCGACAACAATAAATCCAAATCCAGCGAATGCAGATTCACGCTGTAATACGCGACGAGCCTCATTTTCACAATTTAACGATTGGGATGGCGATGGCATCAATAATTGGATCGACGTAGATGATGACAATGACGGAATCATCGACGCACTCGATATCGACTGGGATTGCGACTTTGACAATGACGCAGACCTTCACGCCATCAACGGTGCACTTTACCGAGATGACGGACCAAACTCAGTCGATTCTGATATCGACGGAGACGGCCTTGAAAACGACATCGATTGGGATGATGACAACGATGGTATTTCCGATTTCTATGACCCAGATGACGGTAATTGCGGCCTTGTTGATTACGATGCGAATGATAATTTCGGAAGCCCTTACTACCCTGTTGCCGATGGTGGAAACCTCGATGGCAGCCAAGACAGCACTCCTTACTCAAATAATGCAACCGACCATTGGAACCTCGTTTTCTGGCATAATCCTTTCGCCGACGTCGTACTTGATTACAATGGCTATGACGCAACAACCACTCCGGTTACGGGCGGAACAGTGCCAGAATACTATTGGTTCCTGTTTGCTCGTTGGTCACCTTACAACGGTGGCAACGACTGGGACATCGATACAGACGGCGACTCTCTTTCCAACGGATTAGATATCGACCAAGATGGCGATGGAATGCCAGATTGGTGGGATCAAGACGAAGGTAACGACGGCATACTCGATACCGATGATCTCAAAATGGGCGGTTCATTCAACATGTCTCAATGTGGTTGGTCTGCAGGAAACGCCGGCTCCGGCTATGTCTGTGGATACAACTATGCCTTTTCTTACCACATGCCGCTCAACGGTGTAAACGCCCAATTCGGCTCCCCGTACTCAATTCGCCCCGACGCCTTCGTCGACCAAGGCGCAACGGTCGGTGGGCCAAGCGGCAACTGGAGTTGCACCCCAGGAGCCCAAGGCGGATGCTACCACTACGATTTCGGCGGAGACGGCACGATTGAATCAGGAATTACCCATTTCCAAATGCTCAACAACCGTGACGCTTTCGTAACCTGGGTTGGATTAGGCACAGGAATTTGGCAATGGACCTCAGACAACGGAGTAGTCGCTGACTTCCCCGATGAACTCGGGGCAGATTTGATCAATAACTCTGTTGATGGTGACATCGATGGTGATTTCACCAATGCAACGATTGACCTCGATGATGATTATGACTCGGTGTACGATTGGTATGACGTTGACGATGACAACGATGGTATTTGGGATTTCTTTGAAATCGATATTGATGATGACCTTGACAACGATGCAAATCAAGAAAACACCAATTTCTTCAAAGGAACAAATTGTATGGATAATGATGATGATGGAAACGATGCCGATGTTGACCAAGACGGCTATTTCCAAGCTGTTTGGGACCGAGGCATCCTTTCACAAGGTTTGATTCAACCGACCCTCTATGACGTTGACAACGATAACGATGCAGTTCCCGATGCAGAAGATCCAGATGATGATAACAACGGCATCCTCGACTCAGTTCAAGAGACACTACCAAACTGTTTCTGGGGTGAAGAACAATCACCGTTTGACAATGATAACGACGGAATTGTAGATTGGGCAGATGACGATTGGGATGCAGACGGTCTCGACAATACCGCTGAGTTAGCAATAAGCCTCCTCGCTGCTTTCGACCACGATAACGACGGAGAGCGCGACGATATCGACACCGATGACGATGAAGATGGTATGCTCGATGAAGATGAAGTTATACTCTGGCCAACACGCTTTAACCGAAATTCAACAAATCCTTGGGACCACGATGATTTCGGAGATGGAGAGGCTCTCGCTAACCCATTGGACGCAGGAACAGGCCCCGATGCAATCGACAACGATGATGATAATGACAGCCTCATAGATGCCGATTTCGACCATCTTGAAGAAGGTGAAACTGGATTCGTTTGCTACGGTGGAAGTGAATCAAGTGACTGGGACCATGACAACGATTGCGTGCTCGATGAAGACGATAAGGCACCAACGTTCATCACCCTCAATCTTCCAGATACTTTGTGGCTTGACGCTCAATCACCTTCCATATTTTCTGGGCACGTCGATTGGGTGAATCCAATTTCTGGTGTTTTGGAGCCGGCAGTTGGCCTCCCAGTGCAAGTTCATATTGAATGGGCTGACAATGGAACAATCGCAATCGAGACGATCAATGTTTTGACCACTGTAGTCGGTAATTTCACAGTTGGTCAATTCCTCTATCCCGAGGATTTGACAGTAGGCGACAACACAACCTACAGAGTCTATGCAGTTGTGACAGAGATGTTTGCGTTCAATGGCAATGAGTCTCAGTCCTATTATTTAGGGGCTGAAGCAAATCTCACAGCTGACATTTACTTAGACAGTTATTTCCGAAGTGATGAACAACCATTTTGGATAGACATGTGGTCCTATTATACCGCTGATTTACAACGTGGTATATTCAACAATTTAGTACCAAATGTCCCATTCACCTTCTCTGTTCGTGGAGGAATCTTTGGTAACTACACCCATCCGACAAACTTCTCGGGACTTGGTGGAAACGGTTACAGGGCAGGAAGTAATGGAGTAGTTTCAGTTACTTTCGTCCAAGATATCGGCATCAATGGCCTGTGGAAGCAAATCCAATGGAATTCATCCCGAGACAATGGAGTTGGAATCGTTCCTGGCGGCTATGAAGAAGTTGCTTGGGATCAACAGTCAAAAGAACTCAAACCTCTTCTCGATGGAAACGGTGCAATTATCTCGTATGATTACACAAATACAAGTCTCCCTGCAGGCGATTATGAAGTGACTGTAAATGCGCAACCAGATTTGACCGGTGAGTGGCCATTCCCTTACCTCCATGGCGACAGCACCGAACCTCAAGCAATTCGTGTCATGCACCGCATGAACATCGAAGCACAGATGATCGTTGATGGAGTCAATCCTGTATATTGGTATAATTCTTCAATTAATAACGGTGATGGTACCTATGGCAATTGGGCAACATTATTCCACGCTGAAGCACTTACTGGCGCTGGATTAGATTTCAATGATTACAAGAAATTACACATTCAAGCACTGAATTGGAATGGGGACCCATTGACACTTATCGATGGAGAAATTCAATTACGTAATTTCATTTCAACGAACTCCACTCACTGGTTCATCAATTTGGTGAACGGTGGAGACAGTGATTTACCGCCATGTGGCGCGGTAGATTCTACTGACCCTGACAGTGCGGTTCGGTGTGAAATCGTTCCCCAAATGAATACGGGTGACGCACTGAAGGTAACAGGTTCTGTTACGAACCGAACCGACGTACCTTGGGATGCGGACTTTATTGCACTTCAAGTTGATCTCGATGGTAATGGCCAATTTTCAGCCAATCAACCCGAGACAGCATTTACGGCACGTCCAACCAAGGCTTGCCCAACCTGTGATGCAGAGTTTGAATACAACTGGTCTTGGTTGAGTCAATACAGTGCAGGAACCTATGCAATGCGAGTCGATTTCACGAACTCAGGATATTATTTCACAGGAAACAGTTCAACTCTTGCGCAAACAGGTGCTTACATCAATGCTACAGTGGTTGGGACAACAGAATTCAAAACGACTTCAGTACCTCGACTCTATCGAAATACGAGCACAACGATTCAAGCGAAATTAGTTGACAATTCAGACCAACCAGTTCGAAATGTACCTGTCAATTATACGTGGTCGGCAGACGGCCGTACTGGAGTCAATTATACCGATGATAACGGATTCTTCGAAATACCATTCAATATCTCTGCTGCAGATTCATTGGGCGAATTCAGTTTGCAATTTGAATTCGCAGGCACTCCATTGCTCAAAGGTAATGCCATGGTTCAACAAGTATGGGTCGTTTCACGAACCTATCTTTCCATTGTGTCTACAGAACCAAATATTAGAAATTCTGGCGATTTATGGGACTTTACTGCCCAAGTGACCGACGATAATACAACCTCAATACGAGATGGTGGAGGAGCTGCATTGGATGGCGCAACAGCACCAAACGGCGGATTAGTCGATGTTATCTTCGAAGGTGTTGATTTCAATGGTGTCACCCACCGCCAAATCATAGCCACCGTTCGACCTTCTGCTGGAACAATTACTCTGCCCGATGTACAACCTGACAAAGCACATATGTGCTATTACGACGCAAACGGCGACGGTATTGCCGACCGAGATATTAACCAAGATGGAATACTTGATCGCTACGAAACCAGTGGGCTGTTTAACGGTAAAGTTGGATGTCTCAAAGCAGATATCGCTCCATTGGACGCTACAGCCCTCCAAAACGACCCTGAATCTTTCCTCCCAGATGGATTCGGTCCGGTAAATGTTATTCTTCGATTTGAAGAAACATTACCAAATGAAGGTTGCGCCGTACTTGACCCAGTCTCTCTTGGAATCCAAGGCTCTTGGGATTCTTGCCTCGGCATATCAGGAAATGACCACTTTAGATTGAAGATGACCAACAATGCGAATGGATTTTCATTCATTGGCCGAACTTCATTGACGGTCGACGACCAAATCGTCTATACCAGCGAAATAAGCCCAATTACGGGTGAAGTGATTCCAAAGCCAATGATTATCACTGGACAATTACAAGATGAATTGGGCACCAATTTGACCAACCGTAAGGTCCGTGTCAACTATGAGATGGTGAACAGCCAATCGAGTCCGACATCATGCACTTCCGGAATAACCGACCTTGATGGATACTTCTCCATCGAATGTCCACTTTCCGATGTTTCTGCAGGAAAGGCAAAGGTCATAGTGACCTACTCCTCTTACGACAATAACGATGCTTATCGATACCAGAACGATACCTATGAAACAGAATTCGATGTCTTTTCGAATTCAACATTGGCTTTGGACGAAGTTGGACCATTTAAGGCAAGTGTCGAGACTTGGACTGCGCCGAACACAACTGAATATCCAGTTCTCTATCTCAAAGAATCGTTCCACGTCGATGCAAAGTTAATGCAATCCAACGGTCAATATGTCGGTGGAAAGTGTTTGAACATCTATCTCGACCCTGAACAAAACACTCGCCCAATTTCGACAATTCGCACCAGTGAAATCGATGGGACAGTTGAGTGGTTCAGTGGCGACCCAAGTCAAAACCCAACCCTACGTGGCGTGGAAACGACTGGCGGTAAATTGGAAGGTTTCCGTACTCTTCGCGTCGCCTTTGAACCCGACCTCAACGTCCCTGGTGGTTGCGATAAGGATTCATCGAATGTCTTGAACGGCTCTCATATCGACCAACTTGTCTTGGTTCGCTCCCGAATCGACTTGCAAGTTAAGCAAACTTGGAGCCACACAGGCGAGAATGGATTAGATACTGACGACGCAGTCATCGGCTCAATTGCCCTTTTACGCGACCGTCTCGATCTTGCCGTAGAAAACGAAGAGATTTGGTTCGTCCGCCAATACTGGTCTGATGAACTCAATGAATGGGTCGTTGAAGGAACCAATAAATCTCGAACAAATGAGCAAGGTATTGCAGACTTCGAATGGGCCTTCGGCGGTCAAACGTGTGACGGTGTCGCATGTTCCGGCCAATGGCGAATCATTGCATACTATCCTGGTTCAACATACTTTGAGGAGTCTCTCGACAATGTAACCCACGAAGTCACTTGGATGAAGGCTACTACGGTAGGAGCCGATGTTGGGTTCTTTACCCCCGCCAAGACCATGTCATTCGTACTGATTGCAATGGCGCTCTTGATTGCTGGAGCGATTTACTATCAACGAGCTCAAGCCCGTCGACAGGTGCAAGCACTCAAGGGTATTTTGACCGACACGATGATGCAACTCGAGGCCAGTAACGAATACATTGCAGCAATTTTCGATTGTTACAAGAACCTGGTCAAGCACTTCAAGCGCTATGGTTTCATGAAGAAAGTTTACGAAACAACTCGTGAATTTGAAACAGCAGTTCGTACCGCATTCAGCATGGTCCCTTCAGACCAACTCGATGGATTCCTCTCGGTCTTCGAAGAAGCACGATATTCGGATCACAATATCGATGCAAGTCATCGAGACCGAGCATTGCAAACCTTGGATACCATTGTTCGTTCACTGACCGTCTCTTTAGGCGAGGGTGGAATGGTTGACCGCAAAGAATTGGTAAACCTCTATGACAAGCAAACTAAGGCTGGCGAATTCGTCGCAGCCGATGGAACCGTTCGTCAAGCAGGAATCGTCGAAGGCGAAGGCACAGATTTCAAAATTTGACTTCGAAATCAAACCGATTCGCCTTAACCTTCAAGGAGCCGGTGTGCTGTGGCTTGTCCATGGAAGACTGGAAGGCACTTATCGGCGAGGCTATGCAAATTGAGACTACAGATACAATTGCAGCATTCAAGATTTACGAACGTGCAGTTTTTGCTGGCCTCACAACGGCTCAGAATTTACTGGATGATGCGGAGGCAGCCCTCATCATTGAAGCCATCTATGGCGTTTTAGTCGCTTATTCTCAAACCATCATGCTCCGCATGAAAGCTGAAGATCCAGAAATAGGTGGAGTTGACCATGCATTCCGAGCAGGTCAAGCCTATGGCGTATCATGCGTCCTCAACCATCTCATCGACAAACTCACCGACATCACCGGCGGAACCGAATTGGGTGCACTTGATGATTTCTCCGATACACTTCATGACGAGATTATCATTCAAGGCCGAGCCGCAGGTCTGACCGTGGAATTACTCGATGCAAAGGGCGAGATTCTCTACGAGTGAACCTTTTCCGAGAGGTTTTGGCGAACGCCAGATTCATCCACCGGTTTGCGAGTTTCGTCGCACTGCGACGCGAATGACACGGCGCCCGCGTCGGTGCATTGATAATGGGATGGCCGGTCGGCGAATTGCTTCAAAGCATCGAGTGAGTCAAATGAGTAATCCAATACGTAAGACAAACGCACGACTGGTTGATGTCATCAGCCAGTTGAAAGCCCAGTCTCGCGTCACCGGAGCAGCTGTTTGGCGAGATGTGGCCATGCGACTCTCAAAGAGTCGCAAGAATTGGGCACAGCCGAACTTGAGCCGCGTGAGCCGCTACGCCCCCGAGGGTGCAACCATCCTCGTCCCAGGCAAGCTGCTCGGCTCAGGTGAACTGTACGCAAACCACACCATCGCCGCCTACAGTATTAGTAATGGTGCACGTGAGAAAATAGAAGCCGCTGGTGGTCGAGTTATGACCTATGGCGAGCTGATGAACGAAAACCCATCTGGAACGGGGGTTGTTATCCTTGGATGAAACAACCTATGTTTTTGACGCAAGTGGACTGATTCTCGGTCGTCTCGCATCAGCAACAGCAGATATTTTACTCAAAGCAGCTCGCGAAAACCGCGACGACAAAGTGATTATCATCAATGCAGAACATGCTATTGTATCCGGTCGCCCACGTTCAGTTCTCAATACATATCATGCCAAGTATAAGTTGAATCACGCCCGAAAGGGTCCGTTTTTCCCTCGTATGCCTGACATGATTCTCAAGAGAGCAGTCCGAGGAATGTTGCCTTATCAAAAGATTAGCAGCGGTCGCCGTGCATTACGCAATTTGCGTGTTGAAATTGGTTGTCCTGCTCATTTGTCTGGTGACCTTCCTGAAGGCCACGAGAACGGTGATGCTACGAAATTCCGCAAGGCGCTCCCTGAGCGATTCATCTCTCTTGGAGATATCAGCGCCGATCTCGGCGCACCATCCCACCGTTGGACAGGAGGTGAGCAATGATGGCTCGTAAAAAGCAAAAGTCAGTACAATCATCTGGTAAGCGAAAGACTGCAGTTGCCCGTGCTTCACTCAAGGCTGGAAAAGGCCGAGTTCGTGTGAACAGCGCACCTATTGAAATTCTACAACCATCTCTTTCACGTCGCAAGTCAATGGAACCGTTGATCATTGCAGACGCAATGAACCGATTGAGCAAGGTCGACATCAATATCACCACTCTCGGTGGCGGAATAATGGGTCAAACTGATGCTATTCGAACCGCAATTGCCCGTGGACTTGTTCTTTACAACGGCGGGGCTGAAGGGATTGATGAAGAACTTCGAGAAGAATACCTTCGCTTTGATCGTAGCCTTTTGGTTAACGATCCACGTCGCAAGGAAGCCAAGCACCAACTCGGACGCGGTGCTCGTCGCAAGAAGCAAAAGTCCTATCGATGAGGTGAAATGATGATTATACCAATACGATGTTTTAGTTGCGGGGGCGTTATTGCCCATAAGTGGGAAGAATTCAGTGAATTAACAGCAGCAGGTGTCGAAATGGCAGATGCACTTGACCAGATTGGTTTGATGCGTTACTGTTGCCGTCGCATGTATGTAGGTCATATTGACCTCATCTACGAAATTGCTCCTTTCAGCACTTCCATTCAATGAGATTTACCACCCGGGCCCGTGGGTTAGCTTGGCCTATACTTGGCGGCTGGGGGCCGTCAGACCCCAGTTCAAATCTGGGCGGGCCCACTCGACTGAACTTGTGAAATAAACACTTAAACCCTCAATTTATTGAAGCCTACAACCTTTGGTTTGATATGGGGCTTTGATGAGTAGGTGACATGCGAACTATTCGGGCACTGTGTTTGGCGACTCTACTTTTGTTAACCCCCCTCTCTCTTTTGGCAACACCTGCAATGGCTACAGATACCTCAGTAAATATAGATACGACGTGGTCGGGAGCCATTGTACTCGATGGAAACGTTACCGTAATGAACGGTTCAACCCTCACGCTTTCGCCTGGTACAACTGTGGATGGCGGTGATGGATATTGGATTCGAGTCGAAGGAACACTTCATGCAAGTCAAACCGAGTTTTACTCTTCTCAAGCACCACTCACAGGCGGCTCTCATGGGGCCGGGTTATGGACTGGGATTTACATCACGAACAAAGGTCATGCGGTTTTGAACGATGTGACTCTTGACAATGCAAAAACAGCAGTCAAGGTCGAAGGCCAACTTTCAGCTAATAAACTCACAATCAATGATGCCTATATCGGCATCAATGTAATTGGTTCGGCTGATATTGAATCGCTCACTGCACAACACATCGATTATGAGGTTCTCCGAAATTCAGGAAACTTGAATCTTTCTTCGGGTACATTCAGTGATGTTGCAGGTGGCCTCTGGTCGACAGGTATGAGCACGGTCGATACTGTAACCATTTCACAAGCAGGAACAGGTTTGCGATCGACAAGTGGTACACTCTCGGCAACAGGAATTGGATTCATCAATACATCCGTTGCCATCGCTAGCCAACACGGTGCATCCACTACGGTTCAAAGCATTACTGCCGACAATGTCGCTCTGCTTATCGATGCCGCAGACAGCGATGATTTGACCATCTCTTCAGGCGTTGTTTCAGGACACCGACTGCTTCTCGCGAATGGTGCAAGTGCTTTTTCAATCAACGACATCGAATTTGAAGGGAGTCTTTCAGAATCACTGGCCATCGTAGACCAAAGATGTACAGGTACCTGCAGTTGGTCGAACATCGACGCATCGAATATCACCAACGGGTTCTCCCTTTCGGGTTCGGGTAATCACTCGATAACCAGCCTCAACCTTTCTGCTACGGAACGAGGAATAGAAGGAACAGGTGCCGGCCACATAACACTCGATTTCATCAACCTAACAGCCGGAACAAAGGGCATAGAATTCCGAGACCCAGATAGCAACCTGAATGAAGTATCAGTCGAAATGACATCAAACATATCTACTGCTTATGATATTCTTGATGGAGTACATCAATGGACTTCAGTTGCAGCAAACAAAGCTTTTTCCAGCCAAGATACGTCTTCAATCGGCCTTACCGCATGGTATGCAACCATCGAATTGACCTCATTCTCAGCGCTTCACTTTGGCAATGGGATACAGGCGAATCATGCAGAAATCACAGGCAGTTCTTTTTCAGTTCAAGATGGAAAGGGTACCGGCATTCATTTGGAACACAGTTCACTTACGGTTGATACCTTGAACACTCGTGTCTATTCCGAAGGTGTCGATTTGGACAAATCGTCACAACTACATGTTTCAGATTGGATTGCAGCAACACACACTACGCCACTTACAATCAGTACATATTCAACGGCAACCATTCGAAACTTCCAACCTCAAAACACCCAGACCTCTTCTTCTGATGCTCTTGGGGATGGCACCCTCATCTATGGAGGCTCAACAACAGTCATCATTGCAGTATCATCTGCATCGTACCTCGAAGAAACTCCGGTAATGTTCACCGACTTAACCGGAAATCCAGTTCAAGCAACAATTAGTGTTCATGGTTTCTCTTTGCAAAGCGACGCCAACGGCGGCGCAACACTACCGCTTCTCAGCAGCGGTTCTTCGGTGGATGTTACACTTGCAGGTGCCGGGGTACGTGTAATACTGTATGGCCCCGATGCTGGACAATCAGTCCAAGTTCCAGTTATTCCTCAAGGAGATTGGACCATTTCAGCCGACCAGTTTGTGTTCCTCGGTCCACGACCTGATGGATTACCGCACACGATGACCGGCAACCTCACAGTGTCTACAGGAGGCGGCTTAGAATTGTCCGAAACCTCCTTGGTTCTTCCTGCATACGGTACTGTCAATATTGAAAGAGAAGGCGAATTAACCGGCAGTGGAGCAACCCTTGTATCGAACAGTCTTTCTCTTGCTCTTGAATCGGTGCTAACACAATCCGATGGAGGTCAAGGAATGACGATTGATTCCAATGTCACCTGGGTGTGCCAAACGACACGCAGCGTCATAAACATCGATATTGTTGGTTCTTTTTTGCTTCAACCCGGGTGCTCCGTCGAGATGCTCGAAGGCAGTGTTGGAGGAACAGTCACAGCACTCACCGGTGCAGAATTGACGATATTATCCTCGCTTCAACTGACAGTCCTCGATAAAGGCGTACCCGTTGAAGGGGCATTGATTTTGATTGATGGAACTTCTACTTCAACCGATGCAAACGGTGAAGTTTCAACGACAGCAATCGCACGGCATGTTGATGATGATTCACAAACTGTGGGAGGGATCAAAAGCATCAACCTTCAAATTGGTTCGTTCATGGATTTCGTTACTTGGGATTCATCCACCTCGTTCGAACACATGTTCATGTCTTCAACCATCACGGCAGGCTCTCTTTCCAACTGGCTTGTTCTCGAAGCCCAATGGAGTCCGTATTTCCTCGATGGTGACCTCACAGTTGATGCATTAGGTACGCTTACCATCGACGATGGAGTTTCCCTCCGTATTTCAGAAGGAAGTCAAATTAGTGTTGATGGACGAATAGATGCAGGGGCAGCAACTCTCTCTTCGACTGGAGGAGGTTCTCGTTGGGGCGGGTTTGTCATGGGTGGTGCAAGTTCCACCATCGATTTGTCACAGACCACCATTGTCGAAGCCTCGCCGGCGCTGAATGTAGAAAGCCAAGGCACATTCCTCGGAGATGGAATTACCATAGCACGCTCTTCAGGGGCAGACCCCTTGATTGTCATCAGCAGTAACAGCAATGCAGATATTACACTCAAAAATTCATATATGCATGATGCAGGGAACGGGTGTATCAAGGCATTTCCTTCATCGAGCCATTTGACGCTTTCCGAGGTCACGCTCGAATCGTGTAATGGTATAGGCGTATGGGCTCGCCAAATATCGCTCAACTTCGACACGCTTGTAATTGGTGAGAACGTGTCAACAGGATTCGATTTCGCTGCAGTAACAGGAGCATTAACCAATGTTGATGCAACCATGTTTAACGGGAATGGAAACATTCTGGCTTTAGATTCAATCGATGGAGATTTTACAGTTTCCGATTTGAATGGGACGGTTGGAGCAAGTGCTGGTATTGCTGGAACAAACAGCCGAGTCATTCAGATGAACCACATCCAACTCACCGGCTCTCCTGGGTTTGATTTTGAAAATTCAGCGGGAATGCTACATGATGTCATATTGAATGGTCTCGGCTCAGGAACCGCATTTAGTAGTCATCACGGGCGCGCTTCAGATTCACTCATCGTTGAAGATATGATTGCGTTTTCCTATTCGGTAGGTATTGATTTACACGGAGATGAAGGCGATGGCAACATAGCTCCATTGATTCTTCGCAATCCAGATATCATCAGTTCTACAGTGCTCTCTTCGGAAAACTATCCTGCTCGAATTGAAGGCGGTACAACTTACGGTGTTATTTCTGCCTCAGGCGCGAATCTCATCGACCTCATCGATACATCAACTGAAAACCCTTCGTTGTATGATGGCGCAGAATTGCGCACTTGGAAAACATTCACACTCAATGCCAAGTTGAATGGCGTACTCCATGATGTTGAATTTTCAATTGACACACTCGGCCTCGAGCCTACCTTTTCAACATCGGTGTATGGTAATTCACTGCTCGTAGAGGTTCCAGTTTCATATGCTGCTAACGGAACAAGTTCCGAACTCACTTCCTTCACAATTACGACCCAAGCCAGTGGTTTACCGGACACTGTTCACACTACGAATTATTCCGAGACAACACTCTCTCTCATCGTAATTTCATTGCTTTCAAACAATCCACCAACCGTCGAAATTGTTACGCCTTATTCTGGTGAACGGGTCATGGAGTCTGTCCATTTACTCGCCGCAGCAGAATTTTCGGATGATTTGGATGATGCACAGGATTTAACGTTGGTCTGGATTATTACAGATTCCTCGAGCGTTGAGGTCATGCGGGGACCGAACGAGCCACAATACAACATTACCGATTTGCAGTTTGGATTGTATGTACTCGAATTACGAGTCACTGATACATTGGGAGCAACTTCAAGTCATACAGTTGATTTCGAAGTCACCGAACTTGACAGCGATGGCGATTGGACCAATACTTGTGATGTTACAATGAGCACCGGCGTTTGGTTCGATGCAACGAATGGCTATTCTTGCGGTCCGGACAGTGAAGATACCGACGATGATAACGATGGCCACCCAGACACTCGGGACGCATGGTCGGTTGACCCGTGCGCATGGCAAGACTCGGATAACGACGGCCAACCCGATAATGTCGATTGCCCAGAAGGGAAAACGACCTATCTTCTAGCAGATGAAGACGATGATGGCGATGGCGTACTCGACGTGTTGGAGGGTACAACAACATCCGAAAACGATGATTTCTCAACAGGGACATTATTGTTGATTGTTCTTCTTCTTGCAGGCATTGTCCTCTTCATGATGAGGGTGAAGCGTGGTGGCGGAGAACTCGGTCGAATTGATGAGCGACATCTTTGAGGATGAGCATGGCTAAAAATTTGCTTTTATCTGCCGATGTGGTCGCGGCCACCGCGGTTTTCATTCTCTGCTTAATCGTGGCCTGGGATGCCTTTTGGTTGACTCGCCAGAGAAGTGATATACCAAAATTAGGCGAATTGAGGAATGGTGGCTTTGCTTGGCAGAGTGAAGGTCCCCACGAAGTAATTCGGCAATGGGGTAACCTTGCTTCGATGGCCGCCATGATCGCCCTTCCTTGGGCGCTTATTGGAGCATCAGGCACCAGTTATTACTACGCGATTGTTTGGGATGTCCTGTTGTCTCTTCACATCATTTCACTGTTAATTCCAAAGCGTTACGCCATCACCCGCACCCATCTCTTTGCCGACGGTCAGCGGTATGATTGGGCTCGATTACGCCTTGCTCGACGTCAACCGGCTCGCCGAATCATGCTGTTGCGAAAAGGCTGGGGTATTTTCGGACCTCTGCCGTTGGGCGGTGGCCAAAATGACCTGCCCATGGCCCGTTCTCGTATTGCTTTGGTGCTTGATATTGAGGCGGATTGGCTTCAAAACGTACCAAAAGAAACCGAAGAAGAGTAGCGTTATTGTCAATAGTCGCCTTGCTTTGGGCAGGCCATGGAATGGACGCGAAGTGGGGATGATGTATTTTTACGACTTGACCCGGGTGAAGAAATTCACACCTCGATACGAGCTCTTGCAGATGAAGCAGGAATTGATGCTGCTGCAATTACCAGTGGCATTGGCAGGACCCGAATGAATGTGCACGGCTTTATGGACGAATCTCACAAATATCACCGATGGACGCTCGAAGAAGCGAGTGAATTGGTAAGCATGCAAGGAAACGTGGCTCGTCATGAAGATGGCAGTGCTTTCACGCATATTCATGCGACATTCACAGCAAACGATAACACCGTTCATGCTGGACATTTGTTTGAAGCGACCGTTCATGTGGTTGCCGAAATACATCTAAGAATCCTTTCTCAAGCCATTATGACTCGTTGTCCAATGGCCAACAGTGATTTTGTCGCTCTTCGTTTCAGTTAGCCATAAAGTGAGCCTTAAGAAGTCTCGATACCCTCGTTCTATTATGGCGCAGACCGGTCCTTCTCCAACAGATGAGCCGGCGCGAATAGCATGGCTTGCTGAACAGATAGCCCACCATTCACACCTCTACTACAACCTTGCCGAATCGGTACTTTCAGACGCTGCCTTTGACCGATTATGGGATGAACTCAAATCTCTTTCAAATGACCACCCCCAACTCAACCGCGTTGGTGCAGATATCGACCCCGGTTCAGTCAAAGTCGAGCATATGTTTCCAATGCGTAGCCTTGACAAGGCTACGGCTGGTGAAGAAATAAATCATTTTGTTCATGAAACTGCATTAGGGGCGACTCGTTTTCTTTCCCAGCCCAAACTCGACGGTTCCGCTCTCTCATTGGAGTATCGAAAAGGTCGATTGGTCCGAGCAGCAACCAGAGGAACCGGGGAAAGGGGTGAAGATGTCACTCGAAACGCCCGCAAAGTTGGCAATGTTCCTGAACGGTTGAATGTAGATGTGGATGTCCATGTTCGTGGTGAAGTTGTCATGCAACGGGATATCTTTGATTCGAAATACAGCGAAGTTTCTCCAAACCCTCGCAATCTTGCGTCAGGTGCCCTTCGCCAAAAGCGAGCGGAGGGAAAAGCAAATGCGAGTGATTTGGTATTCCAAGCATACGACGCGAAATTCCCTGCCTCAAATGACCGCCACCCAGATTCCATCGAACCACCGAGCGAGGAATACGACAGTGAACTTCTTGAATGGTTAAGTGAAGTTGCTGGAATTTGTCCGGCACCCTGGAGAGTCCATCAAGCGGAAACGCCATCCGAGGTGACCCAGTTGATGAATCAAACTACTCAACACTGGGCGGATGCCCGAGCCCAACATCCGTTTGAAATCGATGGCGTAGTTTTCAAAGTTGATTCGCTGACAACTCGCGACCTACTCGGCATGACTGCCCACCACCCCCGATGGGCATTGGCGTGGAAATTCCCCCCTGAAGAGGCTACATCTGTATTGCTCGAAGTCAATTGGCAAACTGGGCGAACGGGTGCGGTTACACCCGTTGCCCGTATCGCGCCTCAAACGGTTGGGGGCGTGACGGTTGAGCATACCACATTGCATAACGTCGGTGAAGTAGAACGTCTTGGCCTTCAACTCGGAGACCGAGTACTCATCGTACGTCGGGGTGATGTTATCCCGAAAATCGAATCGGGTTTGGGTCCTGCCAAAGCAGAAGACCTTGCCAACCGATACCATGCAGATGGAACACTCTTTGTCGAAGATTTGCCACTCGCCACCCCGATTCCCATTCCCCCATATTGTCCTACTTGCAAAGGCGAATTAGAAACTGAGGGGGCATTCTTGCGATGCTGTGATCTCATGTGTGACGCTCGAACAAGTCGTTCGATTCTCTATTGGTGCCGGTCGCTTGAAATGGACGGTATCGGGGAGAAACTGGTTGAACAACTGCTTGAACAAGGACATATCAAGAACATCCCGGATTTGTTCCGCCTCCAGCAAGCAGAACTCGAAAACATGGAACGGATGGGTGAGAAATCAGCTCTCAATGTTTTGAGTGAACTTAGCAAAGTCAAGATACTTCAACTTGGCAAATTTTTACATGCATTAGGCCTACCTGGAATCGGCCCCGAACTGGCGACTTCAGTCGCTCAACATTGCGGAGATTTCCCTTCACTTTTACAATGGGTCGAGGATGCTTTCGCTACCAAAGGTGATGAAAAATACGGACCTCTTCATGATGAAAAAGATAAACCATTTTCAGAAAACCAAGCCATTCGTTCATTGTGCAGCGTTGAAGGAATTGGGAGCAAGGTTGCCCTTCAGGTCCGTGATGGGCTTTCAAAAAGAAAAGAAATGCTGCTTGACCTTGCGAATCTCATCACGATTCTCGATGAACCGAAAGCAGCATCCGGCGGCCCACTGAATGGGATTACTTTTTGCCTAACCGGGACACTTCAAAAACCCCGGAAAGAAATTCAATTGGCAATCAAAGCAGCAGGGGGAAAGATTGTCGGCAGTGTTTCTTCACAACTCAGCGTCTTGTTGGCGGGGGAAAAAGCAGGTTCTAAATTAGCCAAAGCAGAATCTCTCGGTGTGCAAGTTTGGTCAGAACAACAACTCGAAGCAGCGATTGAGCAATCCCCCCTGCCCTCTCAAACAGTCTCGGATACAGCCTTAGAGGCAGTGTTCGATTCGGAGCCAGAACCAGACCAAGGAAAGAAAGAGAAAAAGCAACAATCACTTTTTGATTTCAAATGAGAATGTTTTTTTATTATCAAAGCCACTCTTCATTAACTATCGGAAACCACGAAATACCGGGGATGAAATTGACGACGATGACGCCCCAACAATTCATCGACGAGATTCTTGAATTTTCAGAATTTGGTGCCAAAACTCTTCTTGAACCATTTGAATGGGATGTCGATGGGAAAAAAGGTACAACGATGAAGGCGACCAATGAATACTGGACAAGCCGTCAACGCCAGGCTCACTCGTTGCATGAGATTTCATACCGTGCGTGTTACAAGCCCCAACTTCCACGATTTTTTATCGAACGTTTGTCAGAACCAGGTGATGCTGTTTATGACCCTTTCATGGGGCGGGGGACCACTCAATTGGAAAGCTTTCTTTTGGGGAGAAAACCTCTTGGAAACGACATCAACCCGTTGGGTAAAGTGCTTCTCGCACCGCGCCTTTCACCGCCACGAATTGAAGATATTGAACAACGATTAAAAGAGATAGATTTGAATAAATCGAAAGAAGTTAACAGCGATTTACTCGCTTTTTATCATGCAGATACTCTCAAGGAAATCATCGCCTTGAAAGAATATTTTCTCAAACGTGAACAACAAGGAAAACTGGATAATATCGATGCATGGATTCGCATGGTTGCTATTAACAGGCTTTCGGGGCATTCACCAGGTTTCTTTTCAGTATATACGCTTCCGCCAAATCAAGCAGTGAGCGTAAAGCGTCAATTGAAAATCAATGAAACTCGAGAGCAAGTGCCTGAATACAAGGAGATATGCTCTCGGATCACGAAGAAGTCCAAGAGTCTCCTCAAGGATTGGAACGGGGCTCGTCTCAACGAGTTCACGCACGATCTCACTTCCCAATTAACAAATCAAGATGCTCAAGACGTATCTGAAATTGCACCCAGTTCAGCAAAACTTGTCGTCACTTCACCACCGTTTTTGGATGTAGTCAATTATCAAGCGGACAACTGGTTGCGTTGCTGGTTCATCGGTGTTGACTCTTCCGAAATAGAAATCAGCCAACTGAAAAACATTGATGTTTGGGAGAAAACTATGACAGTTGTTCTCAAAGACCTTTATCGGATTGTAGAGCCTGGTGGTTATGTGGCTTTTGAAGTAGGAGAAGTACGTAACGGAACGATATTACTCGAAGAGAATGTCATTCGATGCGGTGTTAAAGCCGGTTTAGAGCCAGTCATAATTCTCATTAATGCTCAAGAATTCACTAAAACTGCAAATGCGTGGGGCGTGGACAACAAGTCAAAAGGAACCAACACGAACCGTATTGTGGTCTTCCGAAACCCCGAATTCATTCCCTAAATTAGCGATTATACTTTCACTTGACCAACCTTTGATAACTACTTATGCGGTGGTTGGAGTATGAATCGAAAGTCACTTGCCATGATTTTGGTTCTTCTTGTCTTACTTGGCACTTCACCTTTGACTGAGGGGAAACCCGGTGGAAAGTACAATCAAAGTGCCGGATGTACCTGCCACTCACAATCTGGCACACCGGCTGCCACCGTGACTTTAACCGGGCAACCGGGCCAATACACCGCAGGGGCATCTTCAACTCTAACCGTCACCGTGAGTAACGGTATCAGTGGTACAAGCGGTGGTTTTAGCCTCGAAGTTGACAAAGGCTCTCTTTCCACAGGCACTGGTTTAGGGGTTCAGGTGAATAGTGCCCAAAACAGTGCAACGCATACAAGTTCAGGAAACACTCAGCGGTCTTGGACTGTTGATTGGACTGCGCCATCAACAGGTTCGGGGGACGTCACTCTTTCCGTTGCAGGTTTGACTGGAAACAGTAACAATGGAAGTTCTGGAGATCGATGGGACACAGCATCCTATCAAATTTCAGAAGCAGGCGCAGCTCCAAATACAGCACCAAGTGTTTCGAGTATGATGTTGGGTCCAACTGGAGCAACAACGACATCGTCACCGACTCTCAGTTATGTCTACTCAGATGCAGACAACGACCCCGAATCAGGGACCCAAATCCAATGGTACAAAGATGACGTCGAACAAATCGGCCTCCAAGGGCTAATTATTCCAGCATCTGCAACCTCTAAGGGCGAAGAGTGGAAAGCAACCGTCACGCCATCTGATGGCTCAGACTCCGGCACCCCACAGACGAGCAATACGCTGACGATTGCGAATACAATCCCCTCTTTGACAACCCCCTCGATTCAACCGACAAACCCAACCACCGATGACGCCTTATCGTTCAACAGCACCTCTTCAGATGAGGATTCAGATTCAGTTCATTTTGATGTCCGTTGGCTCCTCAACGGCGTACTTGTTTCTGAATTAAACGACATGGAAACTCTCCCATCATTCGCAACACGGGAGGGAGAATTATGGACGGTTGATGTCCGAGCAAATGACAGTGAAGATACCTCTCAATGGGCATCTTCTACCGCAGTTTCGATTGGAGGCGGGCCAACCAATACCGCTCCTGCTGCAACCTCTGTGGAATTGAATCCGGCGATAATTTACACCACTGATGACTTCTCTGTGAACTATACATTTGGTGATATCGATGGAGATAGCGAAGCTGATTATGAAATTAATTGGTTCCTCAACAACGCCTCCTTTACATTTGCCGAAAACAGTATGAATCTCCCTTCAAGTTTCACTGAAAAGGGGCAAAACTGGTATGCAGAAGTTCGTGTCAATGACGGAATTGAATGGTCTTCTTGGACTTCAAGTAACACCCTTCTTGTTCAAAACACTGCACCGATTACCGAATCCATATCTTTAAGCCATTCAGAAGCAAAAACAAGTGATTCCATCTCGGTCGAGTTTACCATGTCCGATAAGGACGGGGATACAGAATCAAATTCTGATATTACGTGGTGGAACAATGGAATTCAACAACCATCTCTGACCGGTTTGACGACCCTACCTGCTGTATCGACACTGAAGGGTGAGACTTGGACCGTGATGGTCAATGCAGGTGATGGAACTGATGTCAGTACAGCATCACTCTCCGCAAACGTGACCATCCTCAACAGTGCTCCAACTGCAAGTTTAGCCCTTTCTTCAAATGTAACAGTTCTCGGGCCGTTGAATCTCGTCATCACCACAGATGATGCAGACGGTGATGTTGTTGAAACAGATGTAACATGGTACCGTAACGGATTCCTTGAAGGCTCCTTAACAGGTGAAATCAGTGTCCCAACCCAATTGCTTGGCCCCGGACAAACTTGGGCTGTGCACGTCACACCAACCGACAGCGATTCAGCAACCGGCAGCACCACCATCGAATCAACAACGGTCCTCAACATCGAGCCAGTGGCTCAAATCGAAGTCGAAACAGAGACGATTTGGATCGGAGAATGGGCCCACCTCGATGCAAGTCAATCAAGCGATGTAGATGGGCGAATCGTAGAAGCGACATGGGCATGGGTCGATACAGCAGGGAACATCGGAGCGACCTCTGGTTTGAAAATCCAAATGATGCCTTTCGCAAATGCGGTTGTTACACTCACGGTTATCGACGATATGGGCGCAATTGCTACAGCAAATGTGCAACTCGTCGCGGTTCAAGGACCAGTCATTTCTGACTTTGATGCAGAATCAAAGGGTAAGTCGGTTGTATTAGAATGGGCATGGGGGGGGCCAAATGCAACCTTTAACATCCTACGGAATGGTGTTTCGATTGGAACAACCACATCTCAATCATTCACAGATATGCCTTTGTTTGCCGGTGAAACTTCCTACAGCATCCAGCCGCAAATTGGTGACGAGCCTTTGGTTGCAGGCGTGTCTTCCTCACAAATCGTCTTACTTGAACCAGCGGCTGTAGATGCGCCAGGTCCTTCTTCGGCCGGGGGCCTCGTCTCGGGAATCGTCTTCCTATTGATTGGATTTGCCGCAAGTGGATTTGCTTTTATGGGACGGAGGGATTGAATTGAAAACGAACTACCGAATTCTAACAGTGCTCGTTCTTTCGCTGCTTTTGCTTTGCTCCGCTTTTGGGGCTGCTGAGCCCGGTGGCAATGGCGATTCGATACAAAACATGCAATGTGGCGGTGCATGCCATGGTGACGCATCGATTAACGAAACTTCTGGTGCCCTTCTTTCTCTTTCTTCACCCGCAGCAATCTACGTTGGGATTCCAACCACACTTACGCTTACTGCGACCAACCTCGATACCAGCGCAACCCGCTTGGTTGGTCTATTTTTGTTAACGGATATGACAGGACATTCAGATACGCCACAGGATGCAGGATGGGAAATTCTCTCGGATGCGAATGGCGGGGCAATGAATTACAACGAACAAAAACTCGACCCGGGCCAAACTGAAATCAGTATCTCATGGGTTCTTCGAGCATCCACACTTGGTCCAACCACTTTCTACGCAGCTATACATCACGGCGGCGGCGATTCGTCACCCTTCTTTGGAACCACAGCCAGCGGATTTGAAGTCACGGTCCAACCAGTCCCAGAGAACTTACCAAGGCTCTCTGCAGACTTCACACCACCAACACTCCGTACGCTTGACATACCAACCGAGTTCAACATCGAAACACAATTTACAGACTCGATGCAATTTGAATGGAAGTCAGAAGATGGACTCATCATGAATGCAATTGTCAACTCCACGGGAAACAACAGTTGGACAGCAACCATCCCAGCCGCATTACAACCAACGACAGTTCAATGGCGCGTTCTTCTCGGAGGCGAAGGTCCTGAGCAAACGACACCATGGTTCACCCTCGCGGCTGAAGAGGGCAGTTGGGAAGTCACAGAAAGCGCAGCATATCTCCAAGCCTTTGCCCTTCTTTTCATGTCTGCAGGAATAGTGATTGCCCTTCAAACTCGGTTCAGTTCGGATGCTTCAACCTCAAAGTATGATGAAGAACTCGCAGAAATCAAAACAGTTGCTTTGGACAAAACCCCGGGTCACTTCGAAGAAAACGACGGAGGTCAGCAAGCATGATTTCTTCTGAAACATTTCATGTTGTGACGACAGAACTTGTTGTTGGTGCATTTTCGGTTGCAGGATTGAGTTTTACGCTTTGTCTTCTGCTTCATTTGGGTGTTTTGAAACAACCATCATGGTCGCCTGTAGTCGATCACGTGGCGCATTTCACCCTCGCCTTCGGACTTGCTGCAACACCATTCGCAATTTTGAGTGGGCTTTCATCTGCTCCAGGAGAGGGATTGAACAGCCCCATCTTGGTCAATAAAATGTTCCTTTCGATGACTGGATTTGGATTCGCACTTGGTTGTCTTCTCGCTCGTTGGCGCCTTGGAAACAAAGTATGGTCAACGACGAAATCTGTTGTCCTTCACAGTGCATCTGGATTGGCAGCAGTTGGTTCAATGTTGTTGACGGCTTCAGCAGGAGGCACCTTTGCACGAGGAGAATCACTTCTCGATATGTTTCACTTACCTTACGAACATGTCTTGCTGTTCCCTGTAATGGTAAGTACAATCGCACTCTTGTTAGGGCTGACAATGTTGGTGCTCAGCTGGAAACGGATGAATGCTTCATCAACCGTACATTGAATTGCTTGTTGAAACATCTGGGGCATCTGTAGCGCCTTCCATCATTGCCTTGATTTGACTTTCAAGTAATTCTGCTTCTTCAAGAAGGGGTTGGTGAGGCAGGTCAATGGTCGGGAGCAACTTGTTGAGCGTCTCAATCAATGTTGCAGCAGCACGTGCATCAGGCCACCGTGGGTCCGCTTCAACCATGATCGACATCAAATCGAGGCCACGCCGGCGTGCTTCACTCAAGATTGCGGCATTGATGCCCTTGATGACGCCTTGATTGAGTAACGTGATGTCCATTGAAGTGAGCATGTCCCTGACTTTTTGATTTGCTCCGATTCCAACAACATCAATTGCTTCTGTATCTACGTATTCAACAGAAGGTTCAGCGCCGTTGAGGTTTCCTTTCATACCTTCTTTTGCAAAGGCATCGATGACGACACCGTGAACGATTTTATTTTCTTTTGACCATTCAAACATAGCCCAAACAATATCGTTTACCAAGGGTTCGGGAATGACAAGTTCACTCATCAAAAGAATAACCTGGTCGCACCCTTCAATAGCACATTCAGGTTTTCCAGCATAGGCACGAATAACAGGCAGTGGTTCACCTTCTTGAACCAAAGTAATGACGGGTAGGCGTGGGTCGACAACTGCTCCAACAAACTGTAAGTCCAAATGGTCAATCAAAAAATGAGCGACGACACTTGAGACCATGCCGATGCTTGGAAAACATGCGACAACCATTGCATTCTCGGTTTCAATTTTGGTATTGAGTCGGACACTCGGGCGTTCCATGAAGATGTGCTGACGCTCTTAGGTTTCAACACTTTGCATTTTTTGTAAGCATCGGTGGATTCATGTTTGTTGAATGCAAGCATTCGATATGGCGGAGCAATCAACCACGGAACCGCGCCCCCATATGCTCTCACCATCTGCCTGGAACCGCTATGAGACATGCCCACGAATGTATTGGTTGAGCCGTCAAGGCCTACCACGTAAAGCAGGAATGGCAGCATCGGTAGGTACTGCTGTTCACGCATCGGTTGAAGATTTACTCAATCTGGATGTATCAGGGCGAGCAGATTCGGAGAGTGGCTGGCTACCAAAAGAAGGTGAGCGCCTTCTCAAACTACGGTGGGAGGAGGAAAAGGCAACTTTTGAAGCAACACCCCGCCGCCCTCAATGGAAGGAAGAAAAGTGGAAAGATGCCGTACGTAATCAACGAGGTGCAGTGATGATGTTACTGGATCATGTTGGCGTTCGCAGTCTTGAACAAGAGCGAATCACGGGTGCTTTATGGCGCCGAATACAGAAACTCGCCATCGCCGTAGAAGGGGAATTAAAGACCGCAGATGGACGACTCATGGGCCGTTTAGATTTGCTTATGGGCGATATCAATGACGCAGGGGAATTAGTCGGATGGTTGGTCGCTGACCTCAAAACCGGCCGAACGCCGGAAACTGAATTGAAGACCGATGTGAATCGCCAACTTCGAATGTACCGTGATATTCTCCTTGCCAATAACCCGAATGCTCCAACAGTACGAACCGAAGGATGGTACACTCAGAACTCTTCCAAATGGGCGGCAGAGGGAGAAAATGTGCTTGAAGCAGCATATGCTGCTTGGCAAAAGACAGTCCCCACACCTCTTCCGATGGAGCCAACCATCGGCGAATCATCATGTGGAGGGTTTTGCGACTGGAAAGCTTGGTGCCCGCATTGGTGGAATTGGAGAAAGGATAACGGAACACTTCACAAGAGTGATTTTTCCGATGCTGTAGTTTTACTGCAAGATTATGACTCAGATACAGGCTCAGCCGTTCTCGAACTCTGTGAACCCGCAGATGCAAACGGTAGAGCATTACCAACAGGCGTACGACAAACCGCTCGTTTTGATAATCGAGGCAAAGAAGCGCTTGACGAAGTTTTGGCTACTGGCCACCAAGGACCAATCTACTTGGGTTCAATCATGACACAGGCTAGAGCCTGGAGAATCGGACATTGGTGTGATGTCTTACCTTGGAACCCGTTACCAGATGGAATTGAATATCACCGAGAAAACAATTAGTTTGTAACCGATAACCTATGCCTTTAGCCGGTATATGCATCGAATCAGCGCGTTTAGAATAATAATCCGGCAAAGAGACTATATGTGACCTCATTCAGTTTTAGAATATATGGTTGAAATTTTATGCCCGCACTGTGAAGAGGAAATTGGATTGGACGATGATGCCCAAGGAGAATTCTCTTGCCCACATTGTGATGGAGAATTTGAGTGGGGTATGGATGAAGTTGCTGCTTCTGAGGCCTCCGAATTTGAAGAATTTGAAAACATAGCGGCGTTTTCACGAAACGATGTCTTGCAAGAATATTCGGATAATCCGGCTTTGAGAATAACCGCTGGTGTTATTTTTGCGATCTGGGTGGGCATTCACGCAATAGGTTCTATTTTCATAATTTTTGCTGGGATGTTAGTAGGTGGCGTAGAGGATGCTGTTGGTACTGAAACGAGCGCAGGCTCTTTTATCATATTAATTGGACTTGCAACGTTAGTCCTTTACAGCACGGGTGTATTTTTGGGAATAAAAATGGCCATGGGCCGACTCCATGGCCTCATCGGTTCTACTATAATCGCTGGATTGTCATTCGGCATGGTCATTATTGGATGGATGACCGATGACGTAGACGAATGCCTTTCTTGGGAAACGGACCCTAATTGGGGACTGGAAACGTGTTCTGAATGGGGGCCAGCCCCGTTCCCAATTGTCGCCGTTATACTTTGGCTTATGGTGGGCAGTGGGCTATGCACAATGATTTTTATTCCTAAATTCAAAGCTATATTTTATTAAATCTACTTTCAAATTCTAGCGAAAATTAATCAATGCAGTTGACACGTTGACATAGTGGCATGTTGATCTGTTACATTGTGAAGGCGCGTTGCGAGCAAAGAAGAGGACAAGAATCAAACCAACCTCTCTCTAGGCCCAAACAATGGTGCTACCTGCGAGAACCTATGGGGACGTTGTATCTGCAATTGGAGATACTCCGTTAATCAAATTAAATCAAATCACTTCTCACCTCAAACACAGTGAAATCTGGGTGAAGTTAGAACGCTGCAACCCCGGCGGTTCAATCAAAGACAGAATTGGATTGTACATGGTTTTGGATGCTGAAGAAAAAGGATTGATACAACCAGGTGGAACCATCATTGAAGCGACCAGTGGGAATACTGGAATCGGACTCGCTATGGTTGCAGCTCAACGCGGCTACAAATGTATTTTTACAATGCCCGATAAGATGTCTCAGGAAAAAGTCGACTTACTACGGGCATTAGGTGCTGAAGTCCACATCTGCCCAACTGCAGTTGAAAAGGAAGACCCTCGTTCTTACTATGAAGTCGCAGCACGTCTGAGCAGAGAAGTCGAGAATGCATGGTATCCAGACCAGTATTCACATGCAGCAAACCCCTTGGCCCACATTATGTCAACCGGCCCGGAGATTTGGGCTCAAACCGAAGGAAAAATCACCCACTTTATCGCAACAATGGGCACAGGAGGGACCATTACTGGTTGCGCTCAAGCATTGAATACTCTTTCAAAAGAAGAAGGCAAAACCCCTCCTCAAATCATTGGTGTTGATCCGGTTGGTTCAATCCTCAAAGAATACTTTGAAACTGGTGAAATGGGCGTACCCCACACCTACACGGTCGAGGGATTTGGCGAAGATTTTATCCCCCCTGCAACAAGTTTTACCAACATTGATGAAATTCGCCAAGTGAATGATGAACAATGTTTCATGATGGCTCGAAGGCTCGCAAGAAAAGAAGGACTGTTCAGTGGAGGTTCTGCTGGCGGTGCAATTGAAATCGCTTTAGAAGTCGCAAAGGAATGCGACCAACGAGGAGAAAAGGCGATGATTGTCGTCATTCTTCCCGATGCTGGAAACCCATATTTGTCGAAAGTATACAACGATACATGGCTACGTGAGAATGGCTTTGATGTAGATTCATGGGAGTTTTAAAAATGGAAAAAGGAGAATCAACCCGCAGCGTACATGCAGCAATGGACCCCGAAGAAGTGACAGGTTCAGTGCAACCGCCTATTTTTCAAACCTCGACCTACGTCCAAGAAGATTTTTCAATTCACAAAGGCTACGAATATGCCCGAAGTCAAAATCCAACACGAGAAGCATTAGAGAAGGCAATGGCTGAATTAGAATCACCGAATTCTCCAGCAACAGGGATTTGCTTTAGCAGTGGAATGGCGGCGATAACCGCAGTCTCACAATTACTCTCCAGTGGTGACCACATCATCGCATGTGACGACCTCTACGGTGGAACTGTGCGTCTTTTTGACCAAGTGCTCTCCAGATACGGAATTGAAACAACCTACTCTAAACTTTCAGAAGGTGACCTTGAAAAAGTAGCCCAAGAAAACACCAAAGTTTTGTGGTTGGAAAGTCCAACAAACCCCCTCCTCAGCATCCATGATATCAAGAAATTAGCGAGTCAAGCCAAAGCTCGTGGATGGATCGTCGTTGTTGACAATACCTTTGCAAGCCCCGTGTTGCAAAGACCATTAGAACTTGGAGCAGACATTGTTTTGCATTCGACAACAAAATACATCGGCGGCCATTCAGATGTCGTTGGTGGTTGCGTAATTATACGTGACCAAGAGTTGATTGATCGGCTAAAGTTTCTTCAAAACGCAGCAGGTGCAATCCCAGGTCCGTTTGATTGTTTCTTGACACTTCGAGGCATCAGAACGCTGGCTTTGAGAATGGAAAGGCACTGTGATAACGCAGAAGAAATTACTGAACGCCTAACAAAAAGAGCAGAAGTGACTCGAATCCTCTACCCGGGATTAAGTTCACACCCGAACCATCACGTTGCAGCCAGCCAGATGAGGCGTTTTGGAGGAATGATTTCTCTTGAACTCGAAGGCGGGGAAGCAGCAGCAAGAAAATTCGCAGCAGCCTTGAAATTATTCTTAACCGCTGAAAGCCTTGGTGGAGTAGAGAGTCTCATCAACCACCCATGGACGATGACCCATGCAGCAATCCCTGAGCAACAGCGAAGAGATGCTGGAATGACGCCAGGGCTCGTTCGTTTGTCAGTCGGAATTGAGGATGTTGAAGATTTGTGGGCCGATATCGTCCAAGCATTGCAGACTTCTTCGCAATGATGCTTGAACAAGGGGTGCCCCTTGAGTAAGTAAATTGGTTCGGATAGTCCAAGGACACACCGTGCAGTGTGTCCCAAATCCTTCCATCATCATAGTAGGTGAAAAATCATACCAATCCCATCAAAATTGGAAATGCTCCCACAATGTTCATAGCTAGTTCTAATGTCAATCCTTTACTTTCTGTTTCCATACCAATACTAAAATACAATACTGTATAATCATATTTTAAACATTTGAGAGTAGAATATGAATAGTCCAATCGAACTTCTGATACAAAGACTGCGCATTGGCTGCAAAGTATGGCACCTGACTCACAAGATACGAATTTTCACAATGTTGTGGGTCCGACTTGAGATAACTCCGAAACTATCATGAACGGGTGCCCTTTCATGAACGGTAAAGAGAGGGAGGTAATATGTCGCAAATCGATAATGCAGTTGACACGTTAAACGGGCTCGACGCATGGATGCAATGGTCCTTCGGGCTCGTTGCCACTTTGTTTACTGTAGGTTTTATTCGACTGTTGTTGGAAAAAGTTCTCTTAGGTTTCGTCAAAAAAACACCTTTCCAGTGGGATAACAAACTCTACTCACCTGTTACAAAGCGAATCTACACATTCATTTTGATTACAGGCGCTTTACTGACTATGACTTGGATACTTGGCGAAGACCATTCATTGGTCGTATCAGCCCATCCAATCTTCCAAGCAACGTTTATTCTGCTTTCAACCTCACTTCTAAGCGTTTCTTTGAAGGTGATGATTCCAGTGATTATGGACCGGTTTTCTGAACCTTCAAGTGTCACGGTATCGGGAAGTAATTCTCTCATAATTTTCCTGTCCCGTGCAGCCGTTTGGTTTGGTGGATTATACCTTGCTTTCTCTGAATTGGGGATTGAATTGTTCGGTGTTCTTGCTTCCTTGGCAGTGTTCTCTCTTATCATCGGCTTAGCCATGCAACAGACTTTAGGAAACATCGTGAACTCTTTCATGCTCGCTCTCGATCAACCTTTCGAAGTTGGTGACCGGATTGAAGTTGAAGGTAAAGTGGGTTCAGTTGTTTCTGTCGGTATTCTCTCAACGAAGATTCTTACCCATGAAGAAAACTTAGTCGTCGTTCCGAATAACAGCCTTGTAAATTCTACAATTATCAATCACGCACGTGGTGGTGGAGATGGAGCTGGACGTCGGATCTCACTGGTTCAAGACATTGGTGTCAATTACGAAGAAGACATCGACCACGTCAAGTTTACAATTCTTACACTGATGCGTGAATGTCCATACATTATCGATAAACCAGAACCTCGTGTTTTGCTCGTTGAACTTGGTGACTTTGCAAAAGTATTCCGAATGTTTGGTTGGGTTGAAGACTATACCGACGAATTTGTAGCCCGTGATTGGTTACTCAAGAATCTGGATGAAAATTTCAAACGGGAAGGGATTGATATTCCATATCCAACAGCAGTTGAAATTGCAGCTCAGAGTTCACCTTCTGTGAACACACATCGCAAGAAAACCAGTGTTCGAATGGCCCGTATGAGGATGATCAAAGAGGACAAGCAATTAGCCAAAGAACGTGCCTCTGCGAAGATAGAAATCGAAAACATCACTGAACGATTGAAGGGTTCAGATTTAGATAAAAAGGAACGTGTCATGCTC
>Ga0209090_10000280_pt1 | contig 31882 bp, 13 predicted proteins | sample ArcticOcean_MG_C_9_FD_187432 | JGI IMG/M metagenome (GOLD analysis project Ga0209090, IMG submission 187432) | Marine microbial communities from western Arctic Ocean - ArcticOcean_MG_CB2_152 (SPAdes) (version 2) | ecosystem: Environmental > Aquatic > Marine > Oceanic | place: Arctic Ocean... | reverse complement strand
ACAGTAGTTTCGTATTTGCGCGGTGATAAAAATGGCGGCTGCGCCACGGCTGCGTCGGAGTCGACTAGAAATTCAAAGCATCTATTTATCTTCTCACACAACGCCGCCGCACTGGCAAATTTCTGGCTCAGGCTCCATGCCCTAGCCGGAGTGTCGCCCTTGAGGAGCCTGGGGACGCCGCGGCGGGGCGAAGGCCGCTAAGCGCCGGGATCTAGACCTCCGCGTCTTCCGTCCTCCGACTCGGGCTCGATTTGCAATTTATTTCGCGCGGCCGCCGCGGTGGCGGACGTAGCTTCTGGCTGACTTTCTGATGAGCACACTATGGGTAATAAAAGTTCCCAGAGGCCCCCATCCCCTGCTAGGGCCCTGGACTCCTGGAGGGGGCGTCCGGAAGTGCACCGGGTAGCAGCACGAACGAGAGCATCTGAAGAGGGTGCTACTAGTGCGGGCGTCTTATATCATGCGTAAGAGGCGCGCGGTAGGCTCTCCTCAGCGGCAGCCCAGGCCGCTGATGCGGTGGAGCTTGCTGTTGACGCTCGCGCTCGATATCGCCACGCTGGCATCTACGCGCGTCGCACCCCGTGGCATTTCGGTAGATCGCGATGTGGAAGTGGGTCTAACTCAACGACCCGATCGAAATAGGGGACTGCCAATGCCGTTCTGCCGTATAGTAGCAGTATCCGTTCTCTGTGAGTGATCGTTATCATCACACCGTGACCGCGACCAGGCTGAGTGAACCGGGCACCCGGCGGCCCCCCTGTGGGGGCCTGCACGACTCTGGTGGCTGCCATTGGAGCGTTTACTTCTCCTGGGCCCGCAGCCTGAAAGGGGCCTCTAAAGACTCACCACTTGGCAGATGCAGGGGGTGGGAAAAAAAAACCATACCCCATGCCGGAAACCGAGATCCGCCTGGCGAATCTACCTGCCTCTCTCAGTCGGTTGGTGGTGGTCCAAAACGACCGACATGACGATTAACTAACTCCCATCCCGAGAACCCCCTGCCAGTGAGTGCCCACTGGCAGGGTGGCACGCAAACACTTACCAAACGTTTACTTCCCCCCCGCCGGGAGGTCCCCAAAACACTTACGAAACGTCCAAAACACTTACCCCGAACACTTACATTTTGGGCGCCCCTGAACCCATCTTCGCAGCAACGTAGCCACCTGCTACGTGCCTCTGGCCGAACACACCCCCATATACGCCGGAAACTTCCGGTTTGTACTCATTTTTAGCCCCCTTTTGCAGGAACACTCCCAAAACCCGAAATCGATGGTTTATAAGTTAAAAAGTCTTAAACCCGAACGAATGCTCCCCACGCCGATTTTTGTCGGCGTGGACCAGCCCTCTGCAAGAGAAAAGGTGTGGACTACTCTAGGGTTGGCTGACCGAAGGGCAGGTGACCCTAAAGTAGTTTATACCTTTTTTAAGCAAGCTAACTTATCATATGAGGGTCATTATACGAGGAGAGAGCATGAGGCTAATAGAGGCTCAGTCGTGGCGGCGAACCCCCATCAATACTATTGTACTTATTTTCCGTAACTTGAAAACTTACTAAAAAAGTCATCGGGTTTAGTGCACAGTCCCAGGCCACCCGGGGGGATTCCGGGGCCATAGTACCAGAACAGAGCCACACCTCCCGCATATGAGTGCACACTGCGAGTGCACCCTGCGGGCCCCTTGCGCCATGGTGGCGGCGGCGACGCGGAACTCAGGCGAGCTCTAGATTCGCTGGTCTAAGCGCGATCAGGAAGGTAAGGATCTCGAAATCCTGGGAGCCTACTGGAAATATTTCCTCAGCTCAGGCTAATTAACTGCCGATGCCTTAGCCCGGTAGGGCAGTCAGCCACGCAAGTAGGAATGGTACTGACTTGGTGTGCGTGTGCGTGTGTGGGATGACCGTGACCATAGCCGACATTAGTCAGTAGGCAATAACCTACACGTACCTTAGTCAGTAGCACAACCCACGCTCACAGTTGCAGTAGCACATCAAGGGCAGCCGGGGCTCTTGGATGGGACTCTTTGAAAGAGCGCTTCCCGGTCTACACACCGCAGCACTGGCAGAGAGCTAGACTTACGCTCACATGTATATCTCCTCACATAGCACTATTTGTCGAGTGTTTTACGTGGTAGGATGTAGCATTGATTCCGCCATCAGAAGAGCTGACTCCGCAGATTTGGCCCCCTGGGCGATAGCAACATTAAGGGGTGTTGTCCCAGTCATATCTTGGCGAAGAACGTCAGCCCCTTTCGACACAAGAACTCTCAGCACGTCATCATGGTCGTGGCCTGCTGCATAGTGAAGAGCAGATTTACCCTTGTTATCAAGAACATCAACCTGGGCACCAGCCTTAAGGAGACTCTGGACAATATCAGCTCGACCACGAGCGGCGGCTGCGTGCAGAGCTCTAACATGCGCATCACCATGGGGCTCATTCACGTCAAGAGCACCTGTTGCAATGGCACGCTGCACAAAAGAGTCCACAATTTGTCGAGAGCCAAGTTCGATAGCAACTAGAAATGCACTGGTTGGCTCAGTTCTGCATGTGACAGGCCGTGCGCTAGCACCTCGCGCCAGGAGCGCATCCACAAGCTCAGGCTCATCAGCCACAACAGCAGCAGCAAGGAGACTCGCTGATCGGTCGGCGACTTTGGTTGGGTCGGCACCCGCAGCAAGAAGCGCTGCGCAGACGTCGAGATGGCCTGCAGTGGCCGCAGCGGCAAGGGGTGTTTCATCATTGTATGTCACCGCATCAACAGTTGCACCACAGGCTAGTAAGCGTGATACTGCATCGGGTGCACCACGACGTGCCGCAGCAACAAGAGCAGTGTCGCCTGATAAAGCACACCAGTCGACAGGCCAATTCCCAGCATCAGCAAGCCGCGCACACTCGTCAAAGTCGCCATCGTCGATCGCATCAGCCATTGCATCAAGCTGTGCCGCAGCGCGCTCTTGATTCCGTTCAAGAGCTACATCACGTGGAGTGCGCCCCTTTGAGTCCTCAAATGTCGCGTCAGCGCCATGGCGGAGAAGCGCCCCTATGGCTGCTCCAGCACCTGCAGCAGCCGCAGCATGCAATGATGTTGCTCCGTACGCGTCGCGACAGGTCACCAAGGACCCATCGAGGCTGCAGAGTCGCTCGACAAGCAAAGCTTGGTCACATGCGGCCACATGGTGCAGTGCGCAACGACGGTTTTTGTCCAGTGCTGCGTGAAGCGATTCTGCATGCCGGGTCAGCGCTGCAACGCAAGTTGTTGCGCCTGCACGACAGGCTGCTAGTAGCGCAGGTTCGCAGGCATTGCCGGGTTCAGGGAACTGGACCAGATAGTCGCAGCTTTGCGTCTTGCATGGCAAGATTAATGATGTTGCGGCGTCATTGCTGAGAGACAAGGGATAGAGGAAGGCAGCACTCATCTGGTGAGAGTGGCCAAAAGCCAACAATGCCTCGACAGCATCATCGTCAGCACGCGAAGCGGCTGCGTGGAGGGCTGACCGCAGGTCATCACGATTAAGATCATGAGAATTGAAAGCGCCAAGTAGACGTTGGACGACAGAAGTGTTACCTGCCGCGCATGCAGCTCGAAGTAGACTCAAACCGCTATCCATGAGCGCTGCTGCCGGTTGAGCACCGCGAGAGACAAACTCACCACAGACAGCGAGACAGCCGGCCGTTGCTCCCGCTGCCAGTGGTGAGAGGTCATCAGACAGTGTAGCGTCAGCGCCCGCTTCTTCAACAAGAGCACAGACGGCCTCAATATCACCACGGCGTGCCGCGGCTGCTAGCGGTGCCGGACCAAGTTGAGTGGAAGCATTTACCGTAGAGGATGCAGACCCACGAGCTAACTCTTCAATCAAGAGCTCCACACATGCCTTGACGGGCCAATTACCCTGTCTGGCTAATGCAACACAAACAGCAATGTCACCGTCAAGAACGGCATCCGTCATACCAAGGAGCTGCTGCACACAACTAGCGTGACTGGAAGTCACTGCAACATTTAAAGCCGACGCGCCATTGGTATCAAGTACAGTTGCGTCCGCTCCGGCTGCCAGAAGTGCAGCAATGGCAGTGTCCGCACCAGCCGCCGCACTACAATGCAGCGCTGTGTGGCCTGGACCGCTCGCTTCACACGCGTTTACGAATTTCCGATAAGCTGGGGATTCAACTCGTAGACGCGCAGCGGTAGTGAGCGCGGTGATAACTGTGCTGCTATCAGCAGCAGCAGCTCGATGGAGTGCTGACCGACCTGCAATATCAGCTGCAAATGGCGAGCAGCCTGCAGCAAGAAGGGCTTTCACAGCGTGTGCATCATCACGTGAGCCGTTTGCTGCCGCAACCATCAGCGCCTACAAAGACAAACAAAATTGATCGCATATATCACTAACAAGAGCACACACCGTCACGCGTCGCAGGCCGTGTGGCGCCTCAAGCAGCACCTGTCCGCCATCATCTGCCACGGCAAAAAAATTAAGGTATGCACTGAGAATTCGAGTTATCGGGTGCCGGGCAGCAAGAAGCAGACATGACGTTGCGCCTGGCTCTTCCTCGTCAGCGAGCAGCTCGGGCTCACCAATTGTTGCAGGTCGTGCAAGCAGTGGTGGAGCACCAGCCTGAAGCAACAGAGAAACAAGCTCATCATCTCCGCGGAGCGTAGCAACGCGCAGTAGTCTATCGTCGGTCCTCGACACTGTGGCGCCTGCCCGCACAAGCGCGAGCGCTGCGCTGAGCTGTCCATTGACCATTGCAGTATCTAACGCAGTCTCGCCAGACGCCGACGCCACGTTCACGGTAGCACCAGCACCCAGCAATGCACGCACGGCCTCCGTTGCCCCGCGTCGAGCAGCTCCCACTAATGCACTTTCACCATTTGTTCGAGATATAGGCGAACCACGCTGTTGCCTCGCTACACCTGCATAATCATTGCTGTTGTGCTCATCACTGCCACCGCCAGCATCGTCTTTGTTAGACGTGCCATAGCACACGACACTAGAGAGACCGCACGCGCTACAAACACCGAAGTCGTCGTCAGCGGCAGCCGGCGGTACTTTTGGAACCGCATCACCGATATCACCCCATATATCTGAGTGACTCGGCACATCTACAGGTGTTGCCGTGGCAAGCCTCGTCGCCACGGTCGCAACAGCGGCTTCGCGCGGATTGCGTTTGAAACGTGGTGCAGATATCTGGATACCACGCATGCTCCACTACTGATTGCAAATATAGACTATATGCGTGCAGTATAATATTTATGCTCGCTCTAAATTTAATATCATTAGACTTCGCGCCCAGAACCACTGCCACCAGAATAAAACATCGTGCGGGTCTACTCGAGGTAAAATTTTAGCCTGCCAGTGAGCGACTCGGTACCTTAGTCTAGCGCTCGCCGTAAGCTGAAATGCCAGCCTGAGTGCCACGGTGCATAGTCACGGTGATGCCAGTGGTACTCAGGATGTCGCCGATACCCTAGAGTTCCGACTCGGAGTCCGAGTCAAGTTCAAGTTCAAGTTATTTGGCTGTCTTGATATTAACGTGAAATAAAAGCGAAAACTGACCAAAAATTCGGCCGCCCCCCCCGCCGGGCCTCCCGAGATGATACTCAGGCTAATTCGAAAAAAAATCAACGATAACTTGAACTTGAACTTGAACTCAGTTTCACTACTAGTACTACTAGTTTGTTTAGGGGGGTGTGGCTTGCCAATCACTGCGGTACCTCCGCACATCGCCCTCCGAAAAAGGACCCCCTGCCGGCTAGGTTGCCACTTACCGGTGATTTGCCGGCCGGTGAATCAGCGGTAAGTGCACTGTGGCGGGTTTTCACAAGTAACCCGTCCGCCCACTGCAGTGTCTCCGCCAGCCATTTTGGACCTCTAACTCGAGACTAAAGTATCCGTTGGAAGGTCCAGTTGACGTTTATCAAATGGGCCCGTCACAGCAACCCGTGTGCCCGACTGGACCAAAAAAAGCTAGGGATACTCATGCGCTAGAGGCTATTACGGCCTTACGACACGATGTTGGCATCACGTTTTTGACGCAGCAGCACATTCGTTCTCGCTGCTGTCTGTTCGCAGGCTGTCCATACGTCGTCGACTGCCTCTCAACCAACTCTTGTGGCTTGGGGCTGCGCGGAAGTCACAGAACGTTTCTACCGCCAATAGAGAATTTGGTGGGTTACTTGTGAAAACCCGCCACCACTCTGAGGGGGATCCGGGTGAACCCGACGGGTTTTATTGCGACGGGTTTTCGTGTTGAAGCAAAATGCCGAGAGGCGCAGTCACGCAGCCGCCGGATATCGATGGTGGTCGAGAACGACAGTGTTTTTGGTCAAAAACTGGTTTGCGGTTGCGCCGAGAGCGACGATCCCGTATAGACGAAGGTGCCCGCAACGCCTTGAGGCGCGGCGCGCCGCCGGCGCGCCGCCGCACGCGCCGCGTGGCACTGGGACCAGCCTAGGACTGCTTCTGGGGCGCGCCGACGCCCGCGGTACCCCACCGCGGGGGTCGATGGCGCCGTGGAGGCCGCCGGTAGGTGGCCAGACCATTCACGGCTGCCAACTTGCCGCGCGTGGCCTGTTTTGAGCAGCGGGAGCGCCGTCTCCGGCCAGGTCCTGAGATCATGGGACGGCTTACTGAACCCGGCCCCGCCCTGCAAGATCTTAGGCCAGGGGCTGGGAACCGGGCCTCTAGGTAAACTCGTTTTTTTATGCCCATGGTGCACGTGTGCTCATCAGAAAGTCAGCCAGAAGCTTCGTACGCAGCTGCGTGTTTCGTCCCTTGACAATGGCACGCTACCGCTGCATTTCTGACAGGGCGGCTGCACGACACAGACACAACAAAATAGCAACCCGCACGTTAAACATTATAAGTCGAGGACGGAAGGCGCATGGGGGTAATACCATGGGGTGGGTACCAGGCTACTTTTAGGATGGTGATCAAGGGCCGATTAGGGCTATGGAGAGGCGGGCGCCAAGGCGACCCACCGGGTGAGCCGCACACCAGCACCGCGACGGGCCCCGAGGTACGCCCACGTGAGGGACTCGGGTGCCAAGTTTCAGCGGCAGCGGCGGCCGAGAAGGGCAGCATCGACTAGGGCGTTATTCGACGCGACGGCCACCCGCGGCCCCTACGCGTTCGATTTGTAATAAAACGCGGCACGGGCCATCACGGCGCATCTTTACCCATTCGTTCCTAAACACGGTCGTACGCGGGGGCATGACGGCTCATTTCGCGGCGGGTTTTTGCTGAACCGACGACTGGAATCGATAGTCGGTATAGTATGAGGATGCCCGCGGCGGAGCTACGACGCTCAAAGGCTGCGTTAAGGCCATATGCACACGCCACTGTGGTGATATAGTACATATATAATTTATCATATTTTTTACCCGTCTCGGGACATCAAAAGGGGCGGAGGGGCCACTGAAAGAGAGCCTTCGCGTTGACGCTTCGATCTTCACCAATAGCAATTTTTAGGCTAAAATTACTCAACGTTAAAATTGCCTTCGTCTCGGCCATTTTGACGCGCGCGCGCAAGAGAAAAGCTGCCGAGGGCCGCTTAGGTGCCCTTAAGTCGACACACACTGCGAACTGCCGCTGTGCGGCAGCCGACGGCCACGAAAACCGAATCGGCCTTACATCGTCACACCGGTAAGCGTACGGCCCCATACTTATCCCCCCTTGGAAGACGCGAAGGTCCATATCCGGCCCTTGCCCTGCCCCCCCAGACTCCCAAGGGCGACACTCCAGCTAGGGCATGGATGGAGCCTGAGTTGACCGGCTATCTTACAGGCAGGCGATCAGCGGTGTGAGTCCTGACTGCAACCTAAATGCAATTGGTCTTTGCTATGAGCATATCGTGGAAATTGCCTTGGCTGTTACGAGGTTGGTTGAAGTAAAACGTTCCTCTGACACAACAGTATCAACGGTCACGGCTGAGAAATAGCCTTCTTTCGCAGTTTTTCTTGGAGCTGATTGCGTTGTGCTGTTATCTAGCTCAGTGTATGTGCAGACTCGTATGATTGTGTTACTAACACAGTGGCCTTCTGAAGCCGGTTGTTGTTTTATAAGAAAAGTTAACTAGCATATCTCTTGAGTTGACTACCTAGCGAATGACTAATTGCAACCTGCTCATCCTTTCCCGGTGATGCTTCATCAACGACAAGTATATCAGTTGGTGCTTTGCGATCAAGCTTTCTTCCCCATATGGCTTGGTAGCCAGCTTCAAGATGCTTGAGCGTCTTTATTGAGTCAAAGAGGGGTGCTTGGTGGGGGCCCGCACGGGACATTACAAGCTTCTGACGATACTCATGCAACTTGTCTTCATCAACAGCTAGCGATGTGGCAAGGTTCTTGTAATCAGCAAGCGTATCTGTGACAAGCTCTGGGCAACCAGCAGCGGTGCACAAACTAGCAGATATGCGCGTCGCAATAGTTTCACCAAGAAAGGTAACCACTGGCGTTCCAGCCCAAAGTGCATCCATCGTGGCGTCGACGGCATTATACCCAGGCGTGTCTAGAACAAGATCTGCAAGCACATTGCAAGATACGCATATATATCTCTCAGCAAGATCAGTAAAGAATAGCCGATGTTCCTCTACTTGAAAAGACGCGCATTCTTGTTTAAGTCGGTCAACAGCACTTCTTCGCGAGCACACATTCAACCAAAGTATTGCATTGGGAACACACTGCAATATCTTCATCCACGTGGTGAAGATAACTGGGTCTAGCCAGTTGAGCGGGCCAAAGTATGCAAAGACAAATGCATCTTCTGGAATACCATAAGTCCCACGGGTGGGTGCGCCTCTGGGGGGGTCATCAAGAAGATTCTTGTATTCCATTGCATGCCCGTTCAAAATACACGAGTTTGGGAGCAGTAGTGCACATTCATCAATATCATATTGGGTTCCAGGGGCACCAGGCGGCTTGGGGGGACCAAGCACAATACGATCAGCAACAAGATAGTCTAAGTAGTCTGCACCGCAGGTACCATGGAAACCAAGCACGAAGGTGAGCTGGATCGGGGCTGGACGTAAAGCAAGAATCTCATTGTGGGCGTGTGCAGTATGGCCATCAAGATGCGCAAGGATATGGACTCCATCTGCGTGGATGACGCTTGCGGCATCTTTAGCTGTTATCCGGCTCAAATCTTTGAAAGTTCCAGCAAGCTCACATTCGCTCTTCACAAGTTGTGCGCCTTGATCTAGTTGATCTAGTGGTGATAGCGAGTAGTAAGTCACACAAAACCGTGCCATGTTATGATACTTGAACAATGGGACAAACAGATGCCGAATAGAATGCGTCCAAAAATTTGAACTTATGTAGCCCACATGAATTATACTTTCATTGGGAGCTACAATTGAGCACAGAGCATGGTGGTGTCGAAACAAATCAAGAGCCAATAATTCGATATTTGCCCTGGCTCTCGCTGCAAAGCGCCTAGTGAGTCGCTGTACATCACGTGGTGCAATTGAGTCCGTGAGTGCTAAAGCATCAATTGGCTGGATGCAGGGCAAAGACCCCCTACACACATGGCGATTCTTCTGCCATGCGTTATTAGATTCTAGTTGTTCAACTAAACTCGCAGAGGATCGTCGTCTATAATCTAAGATTGTGTCATCATAATCGTCCAGTTGCAGCTGGATTGCAACAACTAAGGCGAGGCTGCCCACGTGTGGTGTGCGCATAGTCCAATCACACACGGAATCTTTGGCTTGAAGTAGGCCAGCAAATGCACCTAAATAATTTGGGTTGAGACTTAGTGCTTGCTCATAACAGTGAATTGCATCTTCGTAGTTCCCTTTGTCTCCATGTGCCTAGCGTGTCGACGCAGGTAAGATAAGTTTCATGCGAGAGACTACGACTCGTGACTGCAGCAAGCGCAGCATGCCCTTCAGCAAGGTGCGTTGAAACATTGACGGCTGTTGTGAAACATTTAATAGCATCATCTAACCTGATGCGATTAGAATGAGGAAGTAAGTTTTGCTGCACGGAACAACTCGGCTGGCGGCTGGCGAATGTCACGATATGTGTTGCCAAGGTTTAAATATGCTTCCGCAAAATCTGGGTCAAGGGCAATAGCTTGGTGGTAGTGGGCAATAGCTTGATCAAGTTGACCTTGCTCACGTAAGAGTGAACCGAGATTGGTATGTGCTGGTGCAAATGAGGGCATCAGTCGTGCTGCTGTTACGTTGCAATGAATTGCCTCCCGCGCAAGACCTCGATCACGCATGGCATTACCGAGGTTGCTGTATGCATGGGGATGGTTTGGTTGGAGCCGAAGTACCGTGCGGTAACATTCAATGGCCTCACCCGCATCGACTTTCCGCTGTGTTTTTTGGGAGAGTTCGCGGCTCATTAACCCGGTCTTGTTTCCTTTCAACGTTCCAAATTTGCCACTAAGCTGTAGCATCGCAAATGGTCTATTTAAGTTTCGAAGTGCATTGCCAAGATTATTGTAAGCATCCGGGAAGTTTGGCTCAAGTTGAACTGCACGCCTCAACGCGTAAACTGCACTTTGCACATCGCCAGATGCGAGAAGGCAGCTACCTAGATTGCCATGGGCGATTGCGAAGTCAGGTCTGATGCGTATCGCAGTCCTGTAACATTGAAAGGCTTCCAAAATATTACCTTGCTCCTGCATTGCTGATCCAAGATTACTATAAACATCGGCAAATTGTGGACAGAGGCGGATTGCCTCACGATAATACGCGATAGCTGTCGAGGTTTGCCCCTCCTCTCTAAAGATTCCAGCAAGATTCGACCATGCAATCGAAGATTCGGGCTTCAGACGAATCGCCTCCATATAACACTGACGTGCCAACTTTAGTTTTCCTTGAGCCTTGAATATATTGCCGAGATTACAATGGGCACCCACTAGACCTGGGTCAACCACAATGCTCATTTGATATGCCTCGATTGCGTCGTCAATCTGTCCTATCTGAATATGGGCCGTGGCAAGGTTATTGTATGCATCGCCAAAACGGGGATTGCACTTGATGGCTTTGAGGTAAAACCTAATTAATTTCCTATCACACTGAGCTATGTGGTGTTGACACTGTTTACCTGCCTCATTGATCCTTGTACATCACCAAGTTCCCTAAGGGCATTTGCCAAATTTGAATGTGCCTCCGCCATCTGCGGCTCAATGCGGATCGCCTGGGGATGCATTCTCGCAACTATAAGTTTAGTCGCTTCAGCACCTGCTGATTGAAAAACACCGCCTCAGAAAAGTTTCGCAATTGGAAATTGATGGCTCCCAGCAGAAGACAGTTGTCTGATCGAGCCTGTATAGCGTAAAGCGACCTCGGGAATATCACGAAGGCTATTTTTTTACCGCATCAATTGCATAAATTTCCTCTGCGATTCTAATAGATTCCACGTATTTGCCACAGTCATACGCCGTGTACGCCTCGTGCTGCAGTCGTACTAGCAACACACCTTCACGCATTAAGGACGACATGAACGCCGGGAATAGTTAGGATACGTATCTTCTCCCATGTATATAATATGACATATTATAAATTCTATGATACTGATGATATGCAACGTCTTTGTCGCCCTCAAGTTGCAAGCTCCTATGCTTCTAGGTAGCCTGTTGTGCGATTGTTTCCCTAATACCCATGTTCCAAGTTTATCCATATTGCAGTGGCGCTCGCCGGCCCCGGGCCGGGTCCGAGTGAGCAACAGACCCCTCAGGCTGCGTTGACCCTTCGACTCGGGCCAAGTAGTGTCTGGAATCGTCGGACATAACCCCTCGCCGGTCCCGGGCCTGGGACCCGCGGTTTGCTCCGGGGCATTGGCGCTCGGAAATGCCACTTGTTGTCTCGCGGCGACCTCGGCCTCTACGCGAAAGTTGGGGTGATTTCTAACGTTTTGAGCGGGCGAAGTTGTCAGCGGCGCGCCGGGCGAGACCCGGCCCGGTTGCAGCGTATTTTGTAACGGGGCGTGCCGCGTCGCACCGGAGGGTGCATCGCGCATTGTGCTCTCAGGCTCAGGCTGTGAGAGCCGCTACAGGCCGCGGCACGATGATGTTGTGCTGCGGCGCTTTTTCGTGGCGCGCTGCCTTCGGTGACTTTTGGCGGTCTTCGGTGACCCTCGGGGCTGCCTACGGGTGCGTCTTGGCTGCACAATTCGCCGGCGACACGAGTTTAATCGAGTTTCACGGGTTTTTGCTGAGTTTAGCGGCGCCGCGCCACCCCAATCTCGATCCCCGTAAAATCTATCGACCCTAGGATCCGTGAAGCCTAAATACCCCTAATTAGGGGTATTTAGAAGCCCCCCCCCCCCAAGGCCCGAAAGCAGGAGCCGCGTGCGTATCCACCCGCGGAAACTAAATTAAAGAATTGGAGCAGCTCCACCCCTAAGGTGCCCCCCACCGAGTCCGAGTCCCTCATTAAAGCCATATGGAGAACCCCCTATGCTACTAAACCGTCCTTAAACACGCGGCTTTCGCATAGGACGAATTTGCAGCACTGGGCAGCACGAACGAGGGCATCTGAAGAGAGCGCACGAGGCGCCCGGCGTCTTATATCGAGTCGTGCGTACGAGGCACACGGCGCGGAGAAAACATTACTCAGAGGCAGCCAGACCACCGAAGCGGTGCTACCTGCCGTCGGCGCCTGCGCTCGATCTCGCCACGCCGGCATCTACGCGTGTCGCACCAGGCGGTACTTCAGTAGATCGCAAGATTATAAACCATTGTGTGAATAGACTCGTGGTCTAACTCGACTATTTGACCAGTCGAAATAGCGGACTGCCAATGATACCGCAGTGCCGAAAAGTAGCCGCACCTATTGCTCACATGGCACACTGGCACGCCGCGGCAGGGTGGTCCTATCCGGTATCAGCCCCTCTAGTGCCGTATCCAACCCCCTAGTATTAATTATTATTATCAAATCTGAAACGCTATCGGGGAGTAAGCGAATAGACGCCGCCCGAAGGCTGGAGGCTAGACCCTTGGGTGTGCAGGATGCGTCTCATTCGTCTCCGACACGGCAATTTTTTTATTATTTTCTAAAGGTGACGGCGCCGCCACTGCTCCAAATTGGACGACTTCTACACTGAGGATCTGGGTCACCTACAGTGGGGCGACCGAATTTGCCCCTATGCTGCTGGTCCTTCGGCCTCCGCTGGGCTCTGGTGTGCCAGTGGCGATATATGCCGTCTAAGAGCCGCACGGCTTACACGGGCCTTAGATCTGACGCAAGGATGGATTGAAAGTGAAGCCTTGGAAGTGCTGGGTTTCCTCTTCTTTTGCCGTTTTGTCTATAGAGTCTTCGGGTGAGGCGGAAAGGTACGCTGTGGGAACATATTTGGTATCTTCTTCATTGGAAACTTTTGGGTGAAAAGGTGGGGTAATCTCGCGCCTAAATTTTAAAAAGTTTTCGGTGAAATCCCCAATTTCATGAGGTAGCACATTAGAAGCTTCTGAAAGTCTAGTGATCCAAAAAAATCGGTCATCTTAATCTCGTGCGCCCCTTTGGATCCAAGCCGCTGTGATGGATCTTTGTCCAGTAATCGAAGCAGCACTGCTTTTGCAGTAGTTGTGATGTGCGGTGGAAAGCTTGGTGGTAACTTAATGATCCCATGGAACATGAGTTTGCGATTAATATCGTAAAAGGGTGTACGAAATCCCATCATCTCATAGAGAAGGATGCCAAATGACCACCAGTCAACGGAAGCACCATACTTTAGGCCTTTTAGGAGTTCTGGCGCAATATACTCAGCAGTGCCACAGAATGTTGTTAACTGGAAGTGAAATATCTACAAAAAACAATGTATCCAAAATTATGCAAGACACTAACGAACACTGGGTGCACATCAGTGACATTTTCTTTAGAGAGTCCGAAATCAGTAAGTGCGATGTGACCAATCTGGTCCATTAGAATGTTTTCAAGTTTAAGATCGCGATATATGATTCCGGAATTGTGAAGGTGGTCCAACGCTAGAAGTAGCTCGCCCTGAGAAAGAGGCGCAAAACGTCATGCATTAGGGAAATCCAGGTGAACTTACAGCATAAAAGCACGCTCGATTTTCACTAAATCCACGGCTTTTGCGAAGATGATAAAATAAAGAACCACCATTGTAGTAATCGGTGACAAGATACAACTTCTCTTCTGACTGGAAAGCATAACGAAGCCGGACGATATATGGATGGCGAATTTCGCAGAGAATCGAGCGCTCAGAGCGTGTGTGTTCTGTTTGTCCTTTAGCTGCAATCACTGATTTCTTGAGAACTTTCATAGCAAATACACGCGAAGCATCCTGTAGGATTGCAATTGACACAAAGTTCTTCCTACTAGCTAAGATTAGACACTGACATTACCTGGCCATGTCTTTTACGAACCAGCATCACCTTTCCAAATGCCCCTTTACCAACTACCCGTAGGAGATCAAAGTCAAATACACTCAGTGAGCTTGTGAATCTGTGTTGCTGGACCCCTGACTTTTTGGACAAAACTCTACGACCGTATCCTCTGTTTGCAAATATACGGCTTAGAAGTCCCTCAGGCTGTCGACTGCGCATAGGCCCCGACGCCATGAGTAGTCCTGCATTACGGGCCCTTCCACCCTCTGCGCACGACCTCAGGCTGTCAACACCAAAAGCTTTAGCTTCTGCAGCAGCAAATGCCTCACCTAGCTCCGTTGCTGTTGCAGGGGGGCTTGATGCAAAGTCAAAGAAGCGCAAGACACTATCCAGAGCTCGACCCACGGAGATGGCCACATTTGGCGCTGCTTCGTCCTCACCAACTTCAGTACCCACGGACAAGCAAGTGCACCCAAGTTTCTTTTCGGCGCCAAGAAGTCGAATGGGATAGTTGATCGTGTTGTGTCCTTCATATGCAAGTGTCAGTGCTCGCAAAGCTGCTTTGGTTGCCACATCCTAAAGCAAGGCAGATATGATTGAAGTACGACCCCCGAATTAGAGTTTGGACGCAGAGTCTATACGTTGTCTCCACCCGACTCTCCACCATCTATAAGCTGTGAGGGCTCGATGCAAGCAATGGCGCGGATACGCATAGATTCGTTGGGATTTTTCGCACATCGCACCATCTGCCTTTGAACCTATGTATTGCACTTTGGGCTTATGTCAATGTGTTGCAGTTTCATCACAATATCAACGGCAAGGGAAGAACCATTCCCATTTGTCAGGAGATATATTGACTTCAAATGAGTAATCGGGGCGATTTTTGTATCCCAAACATAGAGAACATGATTCTCAGGAGAAAAGGAATTCGCAATTGGCTGTCTTTTGTATCTACCTTGCGGAGACACAACCTAAAATTACCCTGATATTTGTTTAAAACTATACTGAAGTCCATCTGACCGAATTTGTGTTGGGATTGAGCACAGCAACTGCAAAGCCAGCAGACTTTGCCTGTTCAATTGCTGCGACCATGCCACCCACATGTAAACCCCTCGTCAGGCACAATGATCTACTCCAGAGGCCAGGCCTGGAACCGACCTAGATGTATAATGGGAAATCTACAGTTTTATAATTCATTAACCTGGTTTTGTATAATGATTATTAACTTGGTTGCTAGTGTCAGGTCGCTCATATATATATTACAACAGGCTTCATTTTCGCGGTCGGGAATCCAATGTTCGATTAATCCTAGCGACAGCATTCGTGCCTACATCGTTCAGGTTGTTGTGAAAAAAAAGCTTACAATTCACCTGGAGAAAGGTGGTAATTGCGTCGAGCATGCTGCAATGCTCAGCATTTTGCTCTTCTGCAGTCGATGGTGGAAGAAACCCAGGTTTGCGGGTGAGGTGTCCCGATCTCTCGTCTAAATCATACAGCTCATGTCTGAATTTAGAGTCAGACATCAACAATTCCAAATAGTCCAGACCATCAACGAAGATGGGACCGACTCATGGCGACCCGTGCCTGCAACTGCTTGAGCTACTCTGAGGTAGGGATTCCTAATGTTCCGGCACAGCTACCGGGGGGGGGGTCGACCGCAAAGTAGCTGAGCGCAAAGAAGTCCGACACAGTGGCGACCTGCAAGAGGCAAGTGGGGTCTCGGTACCTCGGGCCCGGCGCGACACTAAACTCCAGCCGAAACCACGATCCGAATGGTTTGTGGCCCGCTCGTTGCCGTCTGCGACCGTGACCAGCAGCGTGGTTTTTTTCTCACAAGCGACCCATCCGCCCACTGCAGTGTCTCTGCTAGCCGCCTCACGCCTCTGACTCAGGACTGAAGTATCCGTTGGAACCTACAGTAGACGTTTCTGAAATGGGCCCCGCCGGGCCGTCATAGCAATCCGTATGCCCCACTGTAGGCCAGGGGGGGGAAGCTAGGAATGTTAACGCGCTAGAGAATATTACGGCCTTGCGACACGATGCTGGCGTCGTGTTTTTGACGCAGCAGCACATTCGTTCGCCTACTGACTGTTCGCCGGCTGTTCATACGTCGTCGACTGCCTCTAAGCCGAATCTTGTGAGTTGGGGCTGCGCGGAAGTCACAGAACGTTTCACCGCCGATAGAGAATTTGGTGGGGAACTTGTTAAAAACCCGCACAAGAACAAGCGAAGCCGTCGTCCGTCAACCGCCACGCTGCACGATTATCGGCTCTGGGCCAGGCACGAGGGGCTCGCGAAGTTTTGAGACGGACGAGGTCTCCGTCTACAAGGTGGCGGCGGCCGAGCACCTGCCAGGTTGGGTGTGCGCTTGTAACTCGCGACGCAGGCCAAACTAATGGCGGTGGTCGCTTGGGGCAGCCCCGCGGGGGCGCTGCACCTCCGGTTGCGCCGACCGCGCCGTGTGCGTAACGCCAACCTGGGTATAATTTTCCGACTACCCTGCCAGTGCATGTAGGCATCTTACTTCCTCCACCCAGACGCACTTCGCCGCTAAGTTGGACGTCCATAAGCGTCGGGAAGAGCCCAGAAGAAAAAGAAGCGCGTTTGAGGAAGTCTGATGGGGTTTCATGGCCGCCTATAACTACCTTTACTTCTACTTGCGGTTGACGTGGGGGTAAGTTGAAGCTCGCTGACTGTAGGGTTGCGAGTTTTGGATCAACGGGGGCCTGTAGTCTCGGAGAGCCAGCGGTCCGCGACGGGGTTTCGCGGGTTTTAACTACAATCTCAGGCTCACGTAGAAGGACGTTTCCCTTGAGGAGATCCAGACATTATTCGTCCGAGGTGCGACTTGTCGTAGGTCACAACGCACACACTCGCGCAAGAAGGAGTCCACGTTCACTGTGAACGCCGGGCATTCAAACAAGGGCACTTTATTTTTGCGCACGCGCGGGAGGAGGCGCCAGAACAGAAGGACAGCGATGCGCCGCGTGCATAACAGCGAAGTTCAATAGAGATTACCGGCGCGCGTTCGGCCCTTCTTTTTCCCGCCTGGTGATTTCTAGTCTGGTAGTCTCTAGTCGATTGCAACAACGCGTCGGGTTTAGTCGATTGCAACAACGCGTCGGGACGCAATCGAATCCTCATGGCACCCCGCGTCTCGACAATTCCTATTGGTCGCAGTGCAGTGTTTGTTGCTGGGACAACGAATGCTTCGGCCGCACACTCGAGCACGGCGACTCGATGACTTGCCTTGGGCTGCTGACTCACTAGTTTTCAAGCCGTAGCGGCGGCGAGAGATCTCCTCGGACATACCAACAGGAACCTTACGTAGTTTCCCTATTTCTTATGACGGTTAGAGATAACTGTGTCCTTTGTCCGCGCCCCAGCGGCGCACGACTCAGCACCGCACGTATCGTATAAATCCGCCGAGCGGCACTATTTATTTATCATAGAAAAGTCCAATGTAGATGTTCATTCCAGCCAACTCATTTTTTAGATACCTACATTCCGCAGTAGAATAATCTAAGATCTGCAGCAAATCACCTGAAAACGTAGGGTATGGTGATGGACGCAAGAGTCAGAAAATTTTCTTTGCCAGACGAGTTAGGTGGGTGAAGTACGAGCACTGCTCCACACCTCGTGTCAACACAAACACGAGCAGGATGACTGTCAGAGCAAATTACGAGCCTATCATGCAGAAGGAAAGAAGTGCCGTGTGCAAGCAATGAATCCCTCTCCATTTCACCCAGGCGAATCCCACCATGCCTTTTCCGACCTTTGACAGGTTGTTGTGTAAGTGGATGTACAGGACCAGTCCCACGAACTTGCGATTTGTCAGATACCATATGACGCAGGCGCTGATAGTATACAATCCCCACGAATATCTCCATGCGCATCAGTAGACCAGATAGTCCCGAGTAAACCTGTCCAAATTATATTCCAATAGATCTTGATCTCCACGCAGCTATTAAGACTGGTTCAGATCCAAAATATTCATAGCCAGCTGCACAAAGCTGGGAACCTGGGAGAGAGTGGGATCTAGAAGATACAGAGGAGTGAAATGTACCGAAGAAATCTACAGCTTTACGGTGTTCTTGAAATGCAAACGGCGTGCCATCCTGGAACCGACCACATGATGCAGCGGATTTCCCGGCCATAGATTCAATGAGCATCCCAATAGTCATTCGCGATGGGAACCTTAAGTCGCAAAAGTGCTGCTAGAGAAGTAGATACAAACAACATACGCATGTGGGTTTATGATGATGTCAGGTGTTAGTCCCGACTCACAGAATGGCATATCACATTCCGGCCATAGAACAGAGAGAACACCTTTCTGACCATGTCGTGACGAAAACTTGTCTCCAATGACGGGTCTGCGAGGATAACGCAATGTGATACTAGCTTTGTGTTGAGTAGTATCTTTTCTGTTTTCATTGCACCTGGGATCGCAGCGTCAAATTCTTACACGCCGAGGAGTGACGACGGGAAACACCCTAGAAAGCGTATTGCATCGACATAGGCATTTTCAGTGTCTTTGTGTGCACCAATGATGTGTTCGTCACAATTCTCAATAAATGCACACCACAACGGGTCTCCTGGTCCGATCTTCTGCCCAACTGACGGTAATCCATCTTCTCCTAGCAGTGGAGCAACATACTCAGGGCCATCGACTGTGTTGTTTGCACTATTATTGGCAGGATTCATGACAGTATTCCGATTGCCAAAACAAAGTAGGCTAGTTTTACCTAGGGCACCCTTCCTGCGCTCGGCTTCTGCAGTAAGATCAATAAGCAGCGTCTTATAGACGGCCCCGTGGCCGAAGCCTCGCTCAAACGCAGATTTATTGATAATCATTGCATCCTCCATATCGTAACCAGTATATGACACAACTGCAACAATAGAATTTGTGCCTTGGGCATTGAGATCAAGCTTAAAGTTGTGATAGTCTCGAGTGCAGACAAGAGGGGACTGTGGTGTCAGGAGCCGATACATTTTGTGATCACCCCGATGATAAAAAGAATGCGAAGGTGTCCCCATAGTTTGCTTTCCCATCTGGCATTGGTACATATTGCGAGGAGACTGATTGAAGTCTGAGAAAGGTGTTAGGGATGCGAGGAAGGAAAGCATGACTGTGGGGTCTATTTCTGCATGAGTCTCAGTCACAACGGTCGATATGTTGTCTTCAGGCAACGATAGCCCTGATTTAGTGCATGATATCTGCAACGTACTTTGTTCAAATGGACCAATCAATTCAATCTGTGCCGTTAGGCCACACTGCAACACTGGGCGCACAAGTCGAGCAGGTTGCGAGAATAGGTACAAGCCAGAAAATGGACAAGAAGCACTCAGTCCTCGTTGTTTGACGTGAGCGATTTCGATTGTTGTATCAATCCCTAGGACATTAAAAGCCTTGACCTTTAAGCGCCTTAGAACCCATGATATGTTGACACACACTTGATCTGATGCAGATCCAAGCACAAAGCCATCAAGGCAGATATGAAGATGGTCGCTTATGCATTTCCAGCTAGTTATGCATCCTGTTGAACTAGCTCTCCCAATCGTGGCACCACTATCAAGTGACAAAGTTCGCGCGGGTAACATCCCTAATGATATGAGTATATCAATCAATAAGATACGCCATTTTTTGTTGTTAGTCATCACAATACTGCTCTTGCAGACTACGTGTGCCTTAGCAGAAATATGCGACAACAATCCGCACGGAGCACCATCTGGCGTGTGAACGGGGCATAGAAAGCCCCAAGACTCAGGCAAAAGTTTACGAACACTTGTTGTCTTCATGGTTGTGAAGAATTGACCACGATGTACTGAACGGAAGTGGCTCAAGTATCTCCACTTATTCAATCGTTCTGCGACTATAGCAAAACCCGTCGTTTGTTGTAGATCCAATCCACTGGAAGAAATTAGGTTTCCACTGGCGATAAAAGAAGAAATCTTCGACCCCACGACTCCAACGTATCGTCCAAGGATTTTACTGCAATATGGCAAAATCTCTTGTTGGATCTTCGAGGAACTGTGTGTTAGATCGTTTCTAGCATCACGGCGCATATGAGCTATTGATTGTCCAAGAGTGTCTTCCAACTTCTCTCTGATGTAAGCGCTCAGAATGTGTCCTGGCAAAAGTACTTCCTGGTGACTGACTGAATCCATATTATCCTCACAACATTTAGCGTGTACAAAACTGTACAGCTTGCGAGACATAAGTGCAAGAACATCTTGCTTCGCAGACAAGCTGTTTACGTGCACAGCAATATATCGCTTTAGAAAGAATAGTCCAAACATAATATCGTCAGCATCTTCAGGAAGATTCTGGCGAAAAAGGCTGGCACACATGGTACCCAGTAAGGCCAAGGAACTAGCTTTGGTTGAGGATTGATTGGGTAAGAAACCTGCAACCGGGTACTGAGATTTACATAGGATAAGAAACAAGGTGATGGCTATAGAACTCTGTTTGCTGCCTTCAACTCGAGGTGTGCTCGCGCTTATCACATGGGCAAAATTACCTTGATCATAAAGATCAGGCATCAGGGCGTTGAGAACAATAACCAGAGGTATCATCAAATCCTGCTTACGTATGGAGACTCGAAGACGCATACTTCCATTTGAAAGATAGTGTAAAGTCATAGTGCAAGTTGACTGATCTGATCGGGCGCAACGCATTGTCACTGCGTATCTAAAATAATTGTGTGAAGGTACGCTGAATGTCATGAAGCGCACTGGGTATAAAAGGCTCCACGTCCTCTGTACACAGGTCGCTGTATTGCCATTGGCATGTTTCGCATCGGTACCTAAGTTGCAGAACTGTTGATTGCTTTGACAGCGATGATATGAACTCATGTGGTAAACTTGAATTAACCTGAGCACCTTTTCCAGGCCGTTGATAATGAAATAACCGCCAAGCTCATCATATTCCTGTATAGCGAATATTAATCAGCTATGCACAGTAAAAAAGTTCCCTGGCGTAGTCCACACACCTCACGGGCAGCAGTTAATCCGGCTTCATCTAAGCCCGAGAGGTGACATCTGCGAACAGGGGTAATTTGCGATGTCTAACTATTAGCACCTATTGGAGAGAACCATAATGGGTAAACACCCTGCTGCCCGGGTAATGGTCTCTCGATCATCAATGCCATTAATACCACACTTGAAACTGACACTCATGGGAGCTGAATAAGTAATCTTTCGTTCTCGACATTCTCTTGGGGTGATAATTGTTTGGGAATCCTTGGTTAGTACCGGATAATCGATTGCGATGGCAGTCATTTGTAGCAGAACTTGGAGCCTCTCGTGACATCTATCATATGCGCATATATGTGGAAGCACGTGGTCCACAGCACTATTTAGGTGGTGCTGGAGGAACTGATTGAAGCTATGGACATGATGGACGGCCGCAGATCGCATTTTGAGGGCCGCACGCAAGTCTTGGCTCTCAGCTATACCTTTAGGTGCGCTATCAAGGCCGCACAGTGTGGCCTTTAGTCACCAGCAGTCCTCCGCTATACTGAACTAGGGCCGCATTTGAGTCCAGTTTAAATAGCTGTATTTTTACAAGAGGCGGGCAGGGACACCACCCCCTGCCACCCCCCGCGTCATGCCACCGGGGCCCCTAGGGCGAAATCGCGAAAAGAATAATCCCATTTAGCCCTGACCGCGACCAACGTAACGTCAACTCCGAGTCCGAGTCAACAGGCGAGCTGGCACAAGCCACCTGCCGCTTGGACAGTGGCTCGGCCCTCTAGCCTGACCCCCCGGACTTCTTGAGCCCTTCAGTTTGCGACGACCCCCCTACCATACCGACCGCCTGTTCGAGCCGATCAGGCCACCGCTGCGTCGGATATCGTCGTTTGTATGGCCGCCGGCGATCTGGGACGCTTTACTGCAGCAGTGGCCCATCAGATGCCGGTCTATGCGTCGTCCACGTTTCTCGGCCGTAACGCGCTTCGGGCGAATATCGCGCCGCAAGCGCGCCACTTTTAGTGGGGCCTGCTCAGCTACCATGGCGGGTGTACGCGGGAGTTCGGGGCCTGTGTTGAGGGCCAGAGGACCTCAAACGGTACTTGTTATAAGGTATGTACCAAAAATTAGGCGCGTTTGGTAAGGGGGGGGGTCGTTGTGATCGGCATCTTATGAGCTGTTGCTGCAGTTGAGTGTCTCAGGCCGTCGGCGGCTATATGGACGCCAAGAAAGGCGATCGCGTGGCCTTTTTCATGGTTTTTGCCCGTTTTCTCGGCGTGAAGCAGCTTACTATTTGCTTCCGCCACGTTTTTTGTATGGTCACGGTGCCGTTCACCTATTATTGCCTTTCTTCGTGATCAAGCTTGTTGCGCGAGGTTGCCCGGGCGCCGAGCTACGGCCAGCAACATCACAAACTCTTAAGCTACTAGCGGGTGGTCAAGCTAGCCATGAAAGTTTCGTTGCGACACCCGCCTCTTGGCAAATTTCGGGGCCGCCTCCTGTATTTTTAGCTAAACACTAGCCTCCACTTTTTTCAAGTTGTCCTGGTTTGGGGCTTCTCGGCGGGCCCTGACTGGGAGTGGTGCGCGCCGCGATGTCACGGTCACAGTACGGTAAACGTTGTTGAACCCTCGGTTACCACCCTAGGCGGGTGAATCGCCGCACATAGGACTGAGGACGGATCTTTGCTTGTGCCCGCGCAGATTTCGCAGTGCCTTAACGATCTACGACGCGGCGTAAGCCGTGCCAGTGTCTACCCACGCACGCGGTGGCGAGTACCGTGACGCGCATTAACACGCACAACTTCACCAACACGCCCACCCACGTTGACGATGACGCGCGCTTCTGCGGCCGCCAGAGAGCCTACGTACACGCGAGAGATAGCTCCCAAACTCCTCCCGAGACCCGAGTTGACTATTCATAATGTTATGTTATTTAAGTTAATTAAGACTTAGTAAGGGATCCCTAAGTTAAGTAAATATAAATCCAAAGAGAGGAAGTCCAAGGAGGCTGCGTATACCCTAACGTACACACATCTTGCACAATGCATGGAGGTAGTCTAGATCTTGTGCGTATCCTGCGTGGAGGTAGCTAGTGGCGCCTGGCACCCGCACTAGTGCTTGAGATGGGCAGAAGAGGCAGACTGGGAGATTTGGTAGTTGACGTCTGCGCCCCCCTAACAACATGCTGATTGATATAGACTCATCTCGGCCGCGATCTGTAGATTACTTCTTCTTGGGCGTGTCCTACCGAAGTGAACTTAATTTTGGACTCGCTATTAAGCAAGCTCTGTGGATGACGTACAGGTTTGGATTTCCGAGGATGAGGCCTTACTCTCACACTGATGACACCGGTTGGGGCTGCATGCTGCGCTCAGCGCAGATGCTAATGGCGAATGCCTTATTGCGGCACCTGGCCCATGACGCGGTGCCCTGGCATCAGATCCAGCAGAGGGTCCTGCAGTGGTTTGTCGATTCAACAGATGTTGAAGCTGTTTATTCAATTCACAACCTAACAAGGTGTGGTCAGCTTTATGATATACTCCCTGGGGAATGGTGCGGACCTGGTATTGCTGCATTCATCATCCGTGACTTATGCGAATGTCACCGACACAAACTTGATGGTCCAGCGATAAAACTGGTAGTAACACCGGCTGGGGAGCTTCTCTGCGTTGAGACAATCCTTGACAAAATGACGAGACATGCTTTGGATCGCGCTGCCGAGACTCAACCCTCTAAACTTTCCAATGGCCTTAATCACGACCCGTCGTTTAATCCCCAGCCCTGGGTCTTCAGTCCTGCACACGAACAGTGCACTTCAGCATCTGCTCGACGCCTAGCGTATAATAAACGCCTTGAGTTGCCGTGGGACGCTGCACTTGTTATTGTCATGCCGCTCCGCCTTGGGTTGGAGGAGATAGAGATTGATTATTTCCCAGAGCTTCTACATGCACTTCGCCTCCGTCAATCACTAGGCCTTATTGGCGGCCAACCACGCCGAGCATTATTTTTCCCTGGCATGTATCACTTAGACTGCGCACCGCATCTAGTTGGCTTTGACCCGCACACAGTGCAGCCTGCACTGCTTACCGAAGATATTTCTGATTTACACATCAATAGCATACGTTGCAATGCCCCAACCTATGTGAATCCTGATGATCTTGACCCGTCTCTTGCTCTTGGGTTTTACTGTTGCGGCCGTGATGACTTCCTCAGCTTCTGCAATGAAGTGAGGAGACTACCTAGAAATGGAAGAAACCCCATGCTCAATATCGCCCAGGCACATGGGGACGCACTTGAGACTGATTTAGGTACAATTGGGTGCCCCTTTAGCTACCCTTGCCACGATGAAGGCAGCAGAGAAGACAAATGGGAAGTTATCTAAAGCCTCAGGGACCTGGGGTTTACTGAAGTAGCCAGCTCATTCAGTTCGTTCCATTCGACCTGGCATATAAATTATGACCACCGGGCTCTTCGCGGGGACAGTACTAGGTAAGCTTGCATGTAGTTGAGCTAGCGCATTATGTTCTAAGAACAGGCGCACCAGTCAGAGTTCACGGAGAGGACGTGGAGGAGATTCTTTTAGAAGATCGCCGCGCTTCATTTAGAAGATCACCGCAAGGGAGTTGGGCGCGAAGTGTGTGTGTCAGGGACGGCTGCAGCCATCAGACAAAATCGCAGAGTATCCTGAGCGCAGCGCCGGTGGGTGTTGGCTACGAGACCTCTACACGACCGACCGGCGCCGGGCAATCCCTGAGTTTAGAGGCGCTGGGTCTACTACCCCGGTCTACTACCGGTGGGTCTTTGCCGCTGCTCCACCAGCGGCGCCCCCATCATCCCCACCAATAAACAATCATGATGATGTATTTTTACTCTCGGAGTCCAAGTTGCTAATGTTTGCTGAAGGCGCGACACGGTGGATAAATTGCATCAGAGTCCGACAGCCTGAGCGAGAAACTCTTTGTACGTCGCGAAAGTTGGTCACGATTGGTGCCCGATCCCCGCTGTCCACAAGGATGACCAAAAAGCCCAGTTTCGCAAATAGCAGCCTGCGAGAATAGCCCTGGCCCCGCTAGAACTACGGCTCCGATTATTGCCGCATCAATCGCTTTGGGGGTTTACGGCGCAATTGGGGGTGCCTAACCGTGACGCGCAGCCCAACTTGAATGGCGCAGTCCCCCTCAGGGTCTTCTTAATACTACTAGTATGTTATTATTACTAGTAAATTTTAGCCTCCGCGGTACAGTGGCGAGTACTATCTGACTGGACCTAGTGACCTGACTCACCCGGGCCGGGCCGGGGCCACTGCCAACCTGGAAATTGCCCTAGCTACCTCCGAGTCCTGCATTACCGGCAATTACAACCAGAAATGGAATTTACAGGCATTCAAGTTGCCTGGTGAGTACCAGCCCTTGGCGACTGGTGGTAATGTGGACCGAATCGCCCTTTGAGTACCGGGGAGAGGACCCCCTGTGTTCCAGGTTGAGGGGGAGTGACCTGGAACATAGGGGGGTCTATTGGGACAGGCCGGCATAAAGCAAGCTGGAGGGACCAAGTCGGCGGCGGGCCCCAGGAATCGATGGGGATGGACCCTCGACTTTAATTCGAACTTGTTTCTGGACGAATACTCGCAAACGTCCCGTGGGCACTGGGGGATTCGCCTTAGGCGACATCCTCTTGCTTAACTCAGCTATGGCGCCATTCACCCGGGCGGACTGGGCGACCCGCCGGGGCCTGTGAGTTTAATTCGACGATTCCGGGCGGATGTAAAGCAAACAATTTAGGGTGCATGAGCCAATGAGGTTTGACTCCCAGTGTAGCTAGGCTACGGCCCGGAGCCGTGTGCCTGCGGCGCCGCGTGGTGCGCTGCTTGCGGCGTTGGACGCCGCAGCACAGACGAGTCCGACAACTCACTGAAGCTTATGCGCGCTGACGCGCAGAAGGCGTCGAACGCCGGGGCTGCCTCAGGCTCAGGCTGGCGCCGGTTTCCGAGTCATTGCCAGTGCCCGCGGCTACTAGCTGCTACTAGTCGGTTTTAATTCCGTTCCAGTAAACCACCGCCTAGAGGCCGGAAACGTCGCAACGAAGGAGACATGGACCAAAAGGGGAGCCACCCCCGTCCGTTTCCTTTGGTTTTTACCGTCCCCCCGCCCCCCCCTGTGTTCCAGGTCACTGGCACTCGGGGGGGCGACCGGGGTTTGAGAATGCGTACTCAAACCCCAACCTGCACCTCCAAACGGGTCTCAAACCCCAAACCCCAAACCTCAAGCCCGGTCGCCCCTCCTGGGTCTCAAGAGTCAAGCTCACTGCCAGTGGCAAAGTGCCTTAGCCCGCATTCTCACAAAATTTACACGCGCGAGAGCTTAGACCCAAGGTTGCTGCCGCAACCACCCAGGTTCAAAACGGTGGGGCTGCCGCTGCGCTAAGGCCGTGGCGCGCTGCGGCTCAACCTGGCAGAGATGCTCTCACGGCCTTCGAATGAAAATTGGCTCTGAGAGCGTTGTGCGCGTAGAGCGGTGATGGCGGCACCGCGCTACGACCAATGGGTCGCCAGTGGTCCTACGCGACCGCCAGGAGCCGTCGTCTTGACCGCTATGGGCACTGGAGAGCGCCGTGAACGTCGTCGTCGACCTGGCCAGTGGGGCTGCCCAGAGGGCTAAGATGGGTCAATCTGGCCAGCGGCAGAGGGACGGATAGTCACCTGCCGCCCTGGGTGCGGCTGCTTGCGCGCAGAATGCTTACAACCCGCTGGACGTGCCGGCCCGGTCTCGGCTGCAGCTTTGCTCGAGCTTGTCTTGGAACAAAATCGATTAGACACGAGCCTCGCGCCACCGAAGCCGGTCGGTATCACATTGGGTGTCTCGAACCGGCGCGGGCTTGGTCATAGACACGAATTTAGGGTCGATGGCTTCTGTACCACGTTTCTCGGCTTCGCGTGCGCTGCACCGCAGGTGGCAAACCCGGCGGCCATAGGCTGTCTATGACCCGCCGGAAGTGTTAGCTTAAGTTCGGGGAGAAGTGGGGGGATTTTGGATGTGTTAGGTGCCCGCGACTTTTTTCTGAACAGGGGGGTCTTTCTTAAAACTTTACTAGTAAAAGTTTGTAGCAATAAAGTAGTTGGCAGCTAGTTGGCAGCAGCTTTTGTACGAGTCCTAAAAATGACACCTGGTATAGCGAGGCTAGATGTAGACTCTGTGCGTATGATCTGCTCCGGGCAAGTAATCGTGGACCTCGCTACGGCAACCAAGGAGTTGGTTGAGAACGCTTTAGACGCGGGTGCAACATCAATCGACGTGCGATTGGTTGAGTATGGGACCTCCGAGATAGAATGTTCTGACAATGGATGTGGCATTGCCCCGAGCGACTTCGAAATTATGGCTCAACGATATTCAACTTCGAAGTTGCGGGATTTCGCGACGCTGCGTAATGTAGATAGCCTTGGATTCCGGGGAGAGGCCCTCTCTTCTCTATGTGAATTAGCGAGTAATTTTACTATAGTCACACGTTGTGAGGCGGAGAAGGTTGGTACACTACTGGTATTTAATCGAAACGGTGCCCTCACGACGATGATACCAACTGCAAGAAAAGTTGGCACAACAGTCATCGTCAAGGATCTATTCGCAGCATTGCCTGTCCGCCGTGCTGACCTTCAACGTAACTTAAAACGGCAGTACGCAAAGACATTGCGATTGCTACATGGATACGCGTTGATTGCGACACATTGTCGGTTGCGCGTCATGTTGCAAGTAGGCAGCAAGCGGAGCAATGCAATTACAGTTCAATGTGGTCGTTCAATCAAAGATGGCCTGTCGTCTCTCTTTGGCACAAAATTTCCTCAGACACTCGAGCCAGTAAGCGTGTCATTAAATGGGTCGCTAGATATGCGGAATAAAGAGGTTGAACACTCTTCACCACAAGCGGCGACTCGTAGGGTAGCAGTTGGGCTTGTGTCACGTGTGGGTGAGGGCGTTGGACGGTCAGAGAGTGACCGGCAATTCATATTTATCAACAGGCGTCCTATCAATGCACATAGAATCATTCGTGCCATCAATGATGTTTGGCGTACCTTTGAGCTGAAGCAGAAGCCAGCGTTTGTCATAAATCTTCAGTTACCAAGAGCAGAAGTAGATGTGAACATACAACCGGACAAGCGCGAAGCCGTGATTGCTTGTGAGGCTTCAGTGATACGTTGTCTAAAGACTGCCCTTCTTAACTTTTGGGAGCAAGCACAGGGTCATTTTGGTTTAAAGCATTCCCTGTTTCTGCCGTACCGGCCTCAGTATTCGCACTCTATCGCACCTGGTAAAACTTGCAACGTTTCCTGGACGAAATCTCAAGAGTCTGAAGCTAATGTTAATTATGAATCACAGAAATGTCACATGGCCATCGGCGAGAAGAATTTACTTCCCACGTCAAGAGCAGCTAAGGATGATATCAAAATACAGCCTGTCGATGGTTTGGCGAGCAAAACAAAAAATCCAAAAGCACACAGATCTTTGTCCAAGGCCATCTCGGCCACTGCGGATCTGCGAAGGGACAGTAACGCGATTCAGAGTTCACTTGAAGCTCCCTTATCGGCCAAGAGTGCGGATTCTCAAAGTGAATCAAACCGACTTAGCAGTCACAGTCCGGCAGATCGAAGGACACACCGATGCTTTCAGTTTGCTCCGGGATTGACTCAGTTTGTGAAGTCTATTCAGCTACTGCGCAGATCTGCAAGAATAGTGATGCAAATGGACGTTGGGGCCTTAAAATCTATTTCCGGTGCTGCTGAAGATAATAAAACTACTGCGAAAATGCTGTCCGCAGTGATGAGCAAAAACGACTTCACTCAAATGAAAGTATTGGGCCAGTTCAATCTTGGCTTTCTAATATGTAAATTTGCGCGGCATCTCTTCATTATAGATCAGCATGCTGCGGACGAAAAGTTCCGATATGAGCATAACTGGAGGAACACCAAAGTACGGACACAGCCTCTGCTGGCACCACTCATACTCAATCTGAGCGCAGCGGATGAGCTATTCCTCATGGAAAAGCGAGAAGTCTTTGAAAGAAATGCTTTTGTGGTTACCGTTGACGAGAATGCACAGGCTGGCAGTCGCGTGAAAGTGTCAGGTGTACCAAGTGCCAAAGGTATCACATTTGGCACAAAAGACATCCGTGAGTTTATCTCTATGCTTGCTGAACTCAAAGATGTTGCTAGAGATGAAGACTTGCCCCGGTTTCCAAAGCTACATTCGCTTTTTGCATCGAAGGCCTGCCGCTCTGCTGTGATGATTGGCACTGCGCTCGCTCTCCCTGGGATGAAAAAACTCCTGGATCAACTTGCGACGCTAGATGGGCCCTGGAGCTGCCCTCATGGTCGACCTACTATAAGGCATCTTTCCCTCATTCACAGTCCATATGAGTCGCGACACACATAGACTAAATAGGAGGTGTGGAAAAGGCCTGCCACCTGCTAGCCAGAGGCGGCGCACAACGCGCTATTGAGCTGGTCTAAACGCCAAGTCTAGTGTACTGATCAGGCAGCCGCAATTGCGAGCAAGAATGGCCCTGGTCCGTTACATGCACTTCATACAATGCTTGAATGCACAGTATTTGTCTGAGGATGAAAGGGGGGCTTCCTAAGCTACGTGAAGTTATAGATTGTTGTTGTTGGACGTACTTGTGTACTGTCGTTCTTATCTATTTGCAGCTACTTGAAGAGCCTCTTTTTTTACCCGCGGAGAGAATAAATATCATACACCATGCTGCCACCCACCAACCACAGTGCTAGCTAGACATGTAGCCGATTGGTCTACTTTGCTGGTCTACTTTTAATCTCAAGTTTGCTGGGTTCAGGTTTGGCTGGCGCTCTAGGCGAGACAACCTAGCGTGATCTGCATCTAGACCTTTCGTAGGCGACTTCGGCGGGGTGATCCTACCCTGATGGCGTTTCGAACGGGCCACATCGACCTATTTCCGACGGTCTCACACGGCGGCGGCGCGGTTCGACGCGACAGCGCTTGTGTGGCACGTTTACGAGTGTTACTGGCCGGGTGCGTTCGACTTTTGCACCACTGCGGGCCTAAAGTTGTCAAAGCGGCCGCCCGAAGTTGCCGCGTCGGGACGTGGACGGCGGATGGATGACTAAGGACTTCCCTGACCATGTACGTCGCACCGAGCGGGTCTCCTTGCTATACCATCGACGCTGGACCTGTAATTGGGGCACCGGAACTACTGGGTTGGGCACCAGAGGCTCTGACGCGTTGAGGGTGGGCGTTTCGGGCTGTTTGGTGGGCCGGCGGCGCGAAGGGCGAAAGCGTTTACCCAACGGATTTTTCTGATTTTGGAAGTGGATGTATTGTAGCCTTTTGAGACGATCAAGTCCGCACGCTTCTGGGGCTACTGGCCGACACACGTCACTCAAACGTGGCTCCGAGTGCCCTCGGCCGATACACGCGATGCCCCTCCAACGCCGTGTGTCCAGTCTAGGAGCTACTCCAACGGTTGCGACGCCCTAAGTTTGCCATGTGGCGGCCACTTCGACGCGCAGGCGGGCATGACTGGTCCGCAATGCCTCAAACTCGCATTTTGGCGCTTCCGAAACGCCCAGAAACGGCAACGTTTCGGTGCATGGCATACCCGCCGCGATATCAGGACCTAACGGACTTTTCGATTTCGGGAGCAAGTGCCTCGTCGGCTCGGCTCCGGAGTTCACGTCGGCTAGTTGCATCGCCAAATTTCAGGGACCTCAAAAAAAAGTCGAGATGTTCAGAGCAATGAATCAGCATGCTCTGGAAATGCTCTGAAAACGCCGTCGACGCTCCGAGAGCTAGCAGCGACAATTAGTTTTACTGACTTTAGCGCGGGGGTTGGGCATTGTGGTGTGCGCACGACCCGCGCCGACGCTCATCGAGGCCGCTACTGCAGCTCTGTGACCCGTTCCCTGTCTCCGTCCCCCGGGCAACGAGCCCGCCCCATTCGGCCTCAGGCTAGCGCTAGGCAACCAGATCACCCTGCAAACTGGCTTAGGCATGCATAAAGCTCAGCACGATGAATGAAACCCGTCCGCGCAGGGTAACTAAATTGGCTTTGGCTCGGCGCGTACGCCCTGCACCCGGCCCGGTTGCTCGTGGCCTAGGGCACCCTTTGCGCCTCTCGAGGGCTCTTGGGCGCCAACGATGCGGCGCGCGCAGCCGTGCGAGGCCGCTGAAAATCGACCTATTTTTGACAGCCCCACGCGGCGGCGTCCGAGGCGCGGTTCGACGCGGCAGCGCTTGTATGGCACGTTCATTAGTACTACCGGCCTAACGCGTTCGACTTTTGCACCATTACGGGTCAGAAAGTGTCGACGTGACGGCCCGAAGTAGGCGCGTCAGCGCGTGGGCGGTAGATGAATGAGGGCTGTCCTGGCTGGCCACGTCGCGCCGCGCGGGCGTCCTTACTATACCATCGACAATGGACTTCTAATTGGGGCACTGGAACTACTGGGTTCGGCTGGATTGGCTCGGACACGATATGGCCGGCTCTCGGAGCACGTTCGGCGGATCGGTGGCACGTAGGGGGAAAGCGTGTACCCTCCGGACTTTCACATTTCGGGCGTGAGCCTATCGAAGCTTTGTATCGGCCAAAGTC
>Ga0209090_10000274_pt1 | contig 32179 bp, 33 predicted proteins | sample ArcticOcean_MG_C_9_FD_187432 | JGI IMG/M metagenome (GOLD analysis project Ga0209090, IMG submission 187432) | Marine microbial communities from western Arctic Ocean - ArcticOcean_MG_CB2_152 (SPAdes) (version 2) | ecosystem: Environmental > Aquatic > Marine > Oceanic | place: Arctic Ocean... | reverse complement strand
CATAAAGTTTTAGTACTATATGATAATGATTATTTAAATTGTTATGATATTTATGGCAATAGAGATAATAATAAAATTACTCAGCATTTAGTTGAGTATGTTACGGAAAAGTATAAGAATGTTTATAATAAAAATAGTAATGTAGCCAGCACAGGTTGGATGCATAATAATCTTTGTAATGAACAAGGTACACAACAAAATAATATACAAGAAATTGGAACTCATACTTTAGGTGTAGCTAAATATGGAGATAATGATCCTTTTTTTATTATTGATAGTTGTGTTGAAGCAGGTAAGAAGCCGTTAAGAAGTAAAACAATAATAAATAACTAAAACAGAGAGATAATAATATGAACAATGACAAAAGAATAAACTATGTACAAGAACATTTACATAAAGATATGGAAGACAAACCTAAAAGACCATTAAGTGAGTTTAGTGAATTAGTTATCTTAGTAGGTAACCAATTTGACGATATGAAATCATTTAATATTAAAAGTGAGGTAATAGAATGTCAGATAACCTAAAGTTAACATTGTTAGCAATTACTACAATAATACTTGGTAATGGATTGGCTAATTATGTATATTGGTAAACTAATAATGATTAGTTTTATTATTCTTATAGTTGCTAGTTGTATTCCAATTGGCAATTATAAGTTTAATCCAACTTTAAGTATTATAAAGATGTTAGATAAAAACAAAAATTTAAATAACCTAGGAACAAGAGGATAATTATGTTAGAGATGCCAATATGGATGCTAGCTTTATTAGTGTTTGCAATATTTATATTATTTGCATTATTACTTGAAGCTCAAAACAAAATAAGAAATCTAATACTACAATCAATTGTTAATGCAAACTTAACATCGCAAGGATTTAATGATATTGCAGTAGATATGGATCAAATACATGAAATAGTTAGAAAGTTAGAGGCTGAATATGAGTTTAAAAAAGATAATACCCTATCCAAAACTAATAATTGATAATACTTTTTTACGTAAGATCAATGACTTACTTGAAAAGCAAAAGAAATTAATAGCAGGTAAAATACATTTACAGAATGAAGCTAAAGAAATAACTAAACTATTACAACAATACGAAGATAATATAATTAAGATAGAGAATAAACTAAATCAATATAGGAGGAAACAACATGGACAACGAGATATTAAGCAAACTGGAAACACTAGGTCCGGTAGGAATAAAGCTAAGAAAGACGATGCATGATCGTTATGACTTTATAATGAATAAGAGTGATAGCAATCGAAAATCTGATACAGTTGTTATGATTCATAAACATAACATGGATTATGATATGATGATTCAATTATCTTATAGCATTGTTGCTACAGGTACTACTGACGGACAAAACTTTACACAACTTGCAATAGCGATTGGTAATAGAATAAGAAACTTTTATCATTTGCCTAAAAAATCTGAGTTAGATTTTAAGCTTGGTTCATTTGTGTTAACTTGTTACGCCATACTTCATATGGTTAGTATAAAGTTAGTTAATGATTATAAATCGAGTTACAAATCAAAGACGATTTATAAAATATATATGGGATACAATAGATCAGACTTAAGAAAACTTGTTAAAGAGTTTAATGAAGTTCATGATCCATTTAAACCATTAACACAACAAGCTCCAAACTGGGAGTATGGTACAGTAGCTAATCCTAATGGTGAAAGTATAAAGCTTATTAAGGATAGTAAATCTGATGTTGCTGCTAAAGTAAATCCTAACAATACACCAATTGTATTGAGTGCTACAAACAAAAAACAGTCGATTGCATATTATGTAAATCCTGAAGTGTTTGAAGTATACAAATGGGCTTTACAAACAAATCAACATTGCTTTGAACATAACAGTGTTGACACAATTGCTAAAGAACGAAAAGAAGCAAAGAAAGCCGAAGCCTTACAAGTTCTTAAAGCTGCTGAGCCTTATGTTGGCAAGAAGTTTTATCAACAATACACTTGTGATTCAAGAGGACGTTTCTATCCACTATCTGCATATTTGAATGAATTGAATTCAGATAATGCTAAAGGAATGCTTTCATTTTATGAAGGTAAACCTTTAGGTGATAATGGTAAAGCTCAATTGTTTCATCACATAGCTAATATGTGGGGTGAAGATAAGTTAAGTCATATTGATAGAGTTAAGTTTGTTGAAGACAACTACTATGACTTTGTTAAGTATGGTAATTTACCAACTGAAGCTAAGGGTTGGATGCAAGCTGCTGAGCCTATACAATTCTTATCAGCAGTTATTGAGTTAGCTAAGTTAGATAAACACTTTGTTGATGGTAAAGATATTAAAGACTTTGTATCTCATACTATTTGTTACAGAGACGGATCTAACAATGGCTTGCAATGGTTAATGAGTTTAGCTAAAGATCATAAGAACGGTCATTTAGTTAATGTTAAACAAACTCAAGATAATAAACCTGGTGATATGTATAGTTATGTTGCTAAATCAGTACAAACATTAATGCATAATAAAGCTAAAGAAGAAGATTCAAGATCTTTAGATTATTATAATTTATACTTTAAGTCTATTGAGAAGATTAGAAATAGATGGAGAGTTGCTGATCTTAATAACGATATAAGTGCAGAACGTAAAAAGAAACTAATAAGATGGTATCAGAGACGTTACAAAGCAGAACTTAAACTAACTGATATTGTTTATTGGGATAAAGCTAAGTTTACTCATAAAGAATGGCGTAAGATTGTTAAACGAAATGTCATGACGTACGGGTATTCTGCAAGTAAGCAAGGAATGGGTACACAAATTATCGAAGACACAAGAGATATGGATAATGTTTACCTTAGTAACAAACAACATAGTGCTGCAAGAGCTTTAGGTTCTTTAGTTTATAATACTATTGAATCTGAATTTCCTGAAGTTGCAAATACAATGAAACTGTTTAAAGATAATTGTGAAGCTTACATGAATAAAACAGGTAAGCAATATTCACATAATACTTTAATTAGTAACTTTCCATTTGCACAACATTATGTAAAACACAAAACAGCAGTAGTTAAATTAACTGATGGTTTATATGTTATGAATGAAGATAAAACATATGAATGGGTTGACTTAGTTCAGTTCAATATTAAAACTGAATTACCTATACTTAACCTTGGTAAAGCTAAAGCTGCGATAAGTCCAAACTCAATACACAATCTCGATTCACTTCACTTAATGTTAGTGATTGATGCTTGTGACTTTGATATCGTTAGTGCACATGATTCTTATGGATCACATGCATGTAACGTTGAAGAAATGCAACAAGTAATTCGTGAACAATTTAAAAGAATAATTGATGCGAATCCACTTGAGCATAACTTAAAAGAAACTGGTAATCTAGTACCAATGATAACGCAAGGACAATTAGATAGTTCAGAAATCTTAAGATCTGAATATGCCTTTGCATAACCTATAGGAGTAAGTATGTTTGACGGAATGTTATATAACATGTTAGCATGGTGTAATAAAATGAAAGATAAAATGTCAGTTTGGTGCCTTCTTTATAGAGAGGGCCTAATCGGTTTTATTTTAGGTTTTATATTTACTGTGTTAATTCAGTTAATATTTTAAGTGGTAATGTATGACAGTTAATTTTACAATACAGCTTAAAGACAATAATCTTGAAAGAGCAATCAAGCTAATGAAGCTAAAAAGTACTAAATTAAATGTTCTTAAGGCTTATCGTGAAAACTCTAGGTATGAAAAACCCTCAGAAAAGCGCGTACGAAAGCTTAAAGAATGTATAATTAATACTAAAATAAAGAAAAGAAAGCGAGAAAATAACCTATGAATAAGCTAATAGATCAAGATAAGCCTATTCCCTTTGATGGTGAATAGTTGACAATTGAGGCTTTGGATCCTGAAATATGGGTCCAAAAGCCCTGAATTCCTAAAGGTATTGCTTACAGAACACAGTTCGAAGTATTAATAATTAATAAAGGATAAACAATGGGAAGAGGTGGATATAGACCTAATGCTGGACGTAAAGCACAAACTCCAGAAGAGCGACTTTTAACTAAGCAGCTTTCCACTATTGACAAGCTTAAAAAGCTCAAATTAGATCCTATTGATATATTAAACAAAGAACTAAAAGCCTTAAAAGGCAAAGAAGATTCAAAATCACAAAATTTACGAGTTAGAATAGCTGAAAAGTTATTAGAATATGGGTATCAAAAACAACCTACTTCTATACATCAAACTGGAAACTCAGATATGCCAATATTAACTATTGTGCAAAAAAGCCAGACGGTTGACGAAAAGGTTGTTAAGCCTATAATAGACGAAATTCCAAGCGAGAACACCGATGAATAAAGGAGCGAAACGTACTGAACAAGTATATAAGGTATACATCACGCATTATACCGACGCTTGCTTTTATATCGGGTTCACATCGAAAGATGGCAAAGCTTTGGAATCTTACTTTGGTAGTAATACTATCAAGGATAAGCTGGTAAGTCATAAAGAAATAGTTTTTACTTCTAAAAGTAAAGCTACTGCAAAACTCTTTGAGTTGCTGCTCCAATTATCCATTATGGATTCCCCTAGATGTGTGAATGACATGTTAAATGTTAGGGTTAGAGCCAGCCATATGAGAGACTTACCTAAATTCCAATTGAATTTCGAAGACACAAAATTTAATATAAAGGATTAATTAATGGATATTAACAAATTAAGAGAACAATTAAAAATAGATGAAGGTGTTAAATATGAAGTTTATGATGACCATTTAGGTTATAAGACATTTGGTATTGGACATTTAGTAAAAGCTACTGATGAAGAATATGGTGCTTCTGTTGGAACTCCTGTTTCTGAAGAAAGAGTTAATTCTGTATTTAATAAAGATGTTGAAACTTATATATCTGAAGCTAAAAAAGTATTTGGTAATTTAGAAGACATGCCACAAGAAGCACAACAAGTAATTGTCAATATGACATTTAATATGGGCGCTCCTCGTTTAAGCAAGTTTCTTAAATTTATAAAAGCAATTCATGATGAAGATTGGGCAACCGCTTCTGTTGAAATGTTAGATTCTAGATGGGCTAATCAAGTTGGTGTAAGAGCTAACAGATTATCTGATAGAATAAAAGCAATTAATTGAAACACTAAACATTGGGAACATAATAATTTGTTTGCCGATTATTACATTAAGTATTTTAAATAAATTATAATAATAAAGGTAAGCAATGAATGAAAAGTATGAAGTAAGCCTATTTCCTTTCCAACAGGAAGTTTTCGATCACAAAGCACGATTTAAAATTGTAGCTGCGGGTAGAAGAACAGGGAAATCGTATTTAGCCTGTGTGCTAGCTTATCATCATGCTTTAGAAAAGCCTAATAGAAGAGCAATTTTAATCGGGCCTACTGTGTCAATGATTAGAGAATCAATGTGGACAACATTAAAGACTTTAGTTGTTCCACAACATATGTCCGGTTTACCAAGAGAAATAGACTTAGAAATAAGATTTGTTAATGGATCTAAAATATCTTTAAAAGGATTTGATAGACCTGATGCCTTAAGAGGTATTTCTCCATCTCCATCATATATTGTATTAGATGAATTTGCTTTTATTAAACAACATGCATTTACTGAGGTAGTATTGCCTATGACATCAGATCCTATAAGAAAGGCTTCTGTGTTAATAATAAGTACGCCAAAAGGTGTAAGTAATGATTTTTATAACCTATTTTGTAAAGGCCAAGAGCCTAATGAGTTATGGAAATCATGGCAATTTACTGCCGCTAATGTAAGACCAGATATGGCTGAAGAAATTGAATTAGCCAGATCAACTCTCGATATAATGACTTTTAATCAAGAGTACGCTGCTACATTTAACACAAGCGGTGATTCTGTGTTTTATAATTTTAATAGAGAATTACATGTATCTGATAATTTATTACCGTTTGATGCTCATGAAGATATTCATATATCGATTGACTTTAACGTTAAGATTATGGCTGCATCTGTATGGGCTCATCGTGGTGATCAATTACACTGCTTAGATGAATTCTATGGATCCGCTGATACAACATCATTAATAAGAAAGATAAAGAAAGCCTATCCTACTAGGACTATAATATGTTACCCTGACGCCAGTGGCCACGCCCGAAAGAGCTCTGCTGCTACAGGTACTACGGATTTTAGTCTATTACGTAAGGCAGGCTTTAAAATAAGAGCACGTAATAAGCAGCCTAGGATAATCGATTCCGTGAATTGTGTTAATAGCCTGCTACAGGACGCTGCTGGGAACTGCCGTGTATACTTTAATAAGCATAAGTGTACAAGGACAATAGCTTCTATGGAACAAACAGCCTGGAAGCCTGGACAAACAGCTGGTATGGACGCTGCTATCATTGATAAATCTAAGAACAATGAGCACTTTTCAGACGGCGTGCGCTATATCTGCGAGATGCTATACCCAATAAGCAGGGATAAGCCTACGGTTATACGCGATCGTAGCTGGAGCTTCTAATCAGTATGCTATATGCCGCTATATAATCAATATATGGCTGCGCTGTAGCTGCTAATCATACGCTAGAAACCATTGGTTTTATTGTGTTATTAAGCTCATTCAGGATGCATATACGCCTCAGCCGATCAATCCCCAGCTCAGTAAACGCTAGCAAACGCTATATAAACGACTGGGCCTCAGGCCTGGGCGCGCGGGCGCTGGTAGCTTTAAGCTCGCGGCGTCATGTAAAGTACTAGTTATATAGCTATTTAAGGGGGTATGGGACCCCTACCGGCGGATCGCTGCATGGCCATTCGTACTTTTGCACGATCAAAATAAACCCAATTGGCCCGTGGCCGAATCAAAACTTAATCAAACAATATGATACCAGATATACCCAAAACATGCTGTTCAAGGCTCCATATAGAGCTGATAAACGCCCGAGAATGTTAAATGAGTATAACTATGTATCCAACAACCGGACAAGCTGTGCTTGACCTGAACTAACGTTATAGTGAAACAAAGGAAACACACAAATGTCAATTAAATACAACAACTCAAGCATAGTTAAATCTACGCAAACTAAGAAAGGACCTGGATACCCTAACGATGAGTATCTAAGTCAAGTAAATGAATGGAAACGTAACAGAGCTGTTATTCAAGGACCTAGCTATACTAAGGATTATGATACCGTGCCAAGCACTAATAACCTATTATTGCCTTTTAACCCTACAATGACCCAATCTCAGTACGATTTCTATAAAGCCGAGGCCGAAGTCCCTGGCGTTACATCAGAATTCTCAAAAATGATAATTGGTGGTTTATTACGTAAACAACCCTTATTAGAAATAGACAATGCACCCGAAGGTGCTAGAGCCTGGATCCTAGACGATATTGCAGGTGATAATTCTAACCTATTATCATTTTTAGGTAGTGCTTTATGGGAAGAGCTACAAACATCAAGAGCCTGGATCCAAATAGATTATCCAATGGTTGATCTTGATAGCTTAAGCCCCGAGGAGAGAAGGGAAGTAAAACCCTACCCTGTCTTACACACTGCTGAAAACATTATTAACTGGTCAACTTCAACTAACATTAAAGGTCAAGTTAAGTTAGATCAACTTATAACAAGGTACTTTACCTTAGACTATGATTCAAACTCACCTTATCACCCTAAATACGTTGATAGCGTACAAGTACATAGATTAGATGAGACTGGACTATATGTTATTGAAAACTTTATTAGAAACACATCAGATACTCCTTCATTTATTGATGGATCTATTGATTATCAATTTGATCAATTAACTGATGAGTGGGTTAGTCAAGGTGTCAATGAAAACTTAATGAAAAACGGTGAAAGAATGGATTTTATTCCTTTCTTCCCACTTAATGGTTCTATTGATACTTTAGATCCGATGATGACACCTATTGTGAATAGAGAGATAGCCTTATACAATAAAATAAGTAGAAGAAACCACTTATTATATTTATCTGCTACTTATACTCCAGTAGTTAAGTCTGATTCATTAACAGAAGCCGAGAAGAACGATCTTGTTAAGCAAGGTCTTGGTACTTGGATGTTTGTTAATAAGGATGACACTGTTGAGACTTTACAAACTCCTACAGACGCTTTAAAAGATATGGAAGCAGCTATTAAGAATGGATATGACGAACTAACTAGAATTGGTGTTAAGATGTTAAGCCTAGAGCCTAACAACTCTGATCAATCTGGTGTTGCTCTATCACTTCGTAATGCATCTCAGAATGCGGCGCTTGCTACATTGAATGCTAAAGTATCTGAATCAATGAAAAAGATAATTAAACATCTTATTAACTGGAGATATGATCTTGATGTCAAAGAAACTGATATTAGATTTACATTATCTGGTGATTTCAATCCTGCACCTCGTGGAGCTGATTGGATGAGACTAATTACTGAATGGTATTCTGGAGGTTTAATCCCTAGAACTGCTTTCATTGAATTAGCTAAAAGTAATGATGCTTTACCTACTGACTATGATGATATTGGTGGACAAGACGAAATATCAAGAGATGATCGTATTATTTCTCCAAGAGAACAATATGAATCTGAACTTAAATCATTAGAATCTTCAAAAGACGAGGATGATGATGAACAAGTTAAGTAGCTATATAATTTTTGGGGCACTGGTAATATACCTGTGCTCCATAACAGCTTTAGCGAGAGATAAGATTATTAAGGACAATAACAAAATTTTAAAAACACAAAATGAAATTTACAATTAACTAATATAAGGAATAAAATGATAGATAAAGAACGAGATAATCTTTTGACTGACTTTGGTAAAACAACTTTAAAAGATAGATACTTATTACCAGAAGAAGATAGCCCACAAGAAGCATTTATGAGAGCAGCAAAAGCTTTCTCTGATAATGATGAGATGGCACAAAGAATTTACGACTACTCAAGCAAATTATGGTTTATGTTTAGTACACCTATTTTAAGTAATGGTGGAACTAAGAGAGGTATGCCTATATCTTGCTTTTTAAATTATGTAGGCGACAGCCGAGAAGGTATTACAGGACATTATACTGAAAATGCTTGGTTAACATCTATTGGTGGTGGTATTGGTGGTTATTGGGGTGATGTAAGATCTGATGGTACATCTACAAGTGGTGGATCTCAATCTACAGGCTCTATACCTTTCTTACACGTTGTTGATAGTGAAATTATGGCCTTCTCACAAGGTAAAACTAGAAGAGGTAGTTATGCAGCCTATATGGATGTATCACACCCTGAAGTATTAGAATTTTTAGATATAAGAAAACCATCTGGTGGAGATATACATAGAAAATGTCTTAACTTACATCATGGTATTAATATATCAAATGAGTTTATGTCATTAATTGAAAAATGTATTGCTGAGCCTACTTATGATGATACTTGGAACTTAATTGATCCTCATACTAAGAAAACAATAAGAACTGTATCAGCTAGAGATTTGTGGCTTAAGATATTAGAAAATAGGGTAGCTACTGGTGAGCCTTACATGTGTTTTATTGATCATATCAATGATGCATTACCCGAAACACAAAAAGCTTTAGGTTTAAAAGTAAGACATAGTAATTTATGTACAGAAATAACTTTACCTACAGCCGAAGACCGAACAGCCGTTTGTTGTTTGTCTTCTGTTAATTTAGAAACTTATGATGAGTGGAAAAATGATAAATTATTTATTTCAGACATCGTTAGATTTTTAGATAATGTATTAACATCATTTATTGAAAATGCACCTGAACATGTATTCAGAGCAAAGTTTTCTGCAACACAAGAAAGATCTATTGGCCTAGGCGCTATGGGATTTCATGCTTATTTACAAAAGTGTGGTATACCGTTTGAATCTGCATTGGCTAAAGCTAAGAATTTAACTATATTTAAGTATATTAAATCTGAAGCTGTAGCTGAATCTAAAAGATTAGCCGTTAAACGTGGTGAAGCTCCTGATATGGAAGGCACTGGAATGCGTAATGCTCATTTATTAGCAATCGCACCTAATGCTTCAAGTTCTATTATCTGTGGTACTACATCACCTTCAATTGAGCCTTATAGAGCTAACGCTTATGTTCAAAAAACTATGAGTGGATCATTTTTAGTTAAGAACAAACATTTAGAAAAAATATTAGAAACAAAAGGAATAAACAATGATAAAACGTGGACTTCAATACTTGCAAACAGGGGTTCTGTATTGCATCTCAAAGATTTGTCAGATTACGAAAAAGATGTATTTAAAACTTCGATCGAAATAAATCAACAATGGATAATTGAACATGCTGCAGATAGACAGCAGTTTATTTGCCAAGGTCAATCATTAAATGTCTTTGTACCTGCCGATGTTAACATAAAAGAATTACACGATATTCATATGTTAGCTTGGAAGAAAAAATTAAAGACATTATACTATTGTAGAAGTGAAGCTATTAAAAGAGCTGAGCTTGTATCGTTAAAAGTTGAAAGAACAATAATACCTGAAGCTGATTGTTTAGCTTGTGAAGGTTAATTAAAAGGAAATAAAGAATATGAGTTTATTTAAGGCACGAACACATTATAAACCATTTGATTATGAATGGGCGTTTGAAGCTTATAATACAATGCAAAAGATGCATTGGTTACCAAGTGAAGTACCATTGCATGAAGACATTAGAGATTGGAATGAGAGATTAACTGAAGAAGAAAAAAGTCTTATCAGTAATATTCTTAAATTTTTTACTCAAGGTGATGTTGATATTGCTCAAGCTTACTTAGATAGATATATTCCTAAGTTTAAACCACCTGAAGTTAGAATGATGTTAGCTTCGTTTGCTAACTCAGAATCTAATCATGCTCATAGTTATTCATTACTTAATGATACTATTGGTGAAACACAATTAACTGATTATAAGGCATTTCAAGAGTATAAAGAGATGTCTGATAAACATGCTTACTTATTTAAATCTAAAGGTACTGGTACAGAAGGTCTTATAAGAGATATTGCTTGCTTTAGTGCTTTTGGTGAAGGCTTACAATTGTTTGCATCATTTGTTATGCTATTAAACTTTCAAAGGTTTGGTCGTATGAAGGGAATGTGTCAAATAGTTACCTGGTCTATAAGAGATGAAACTCATCATGTTGAAGGAATGATTAAATTATTTCATACATTGATAAAAGAAAATCCTGAAGTATGGACTGAGAAGTTTAAAGCTGAAATATACCAAACTGCTAGAGAGATGGTAGATCTAGAAGACAAATTTATAGATCTTGCATTTGCTAAAGGTGGTATTAGAGGTTTGAAAGCTGAAGATGTTAAACAATACATAAGATATATTGCTGATAGAAGATTGTTACAATTATCATTAAAACCAAATTATAAAGTTAAAGAAAATCCTTTAAGCTGGCTTGATTGGGTTATTAATGGTGTTGAACATGCTAACTTTTTTGAAAGTAGAGCAACTGAATATAATAAAGGTACTATCACTGGAAGTTTATGGGGATAGTATGGATTATATATTAGTATTAGCATTATGCTTTGGGATTAACAATACTTGTGTTGATCCAGTTAAGCCTGAGATAATTTTTAATGATCACTATACATGTATTATTTTTGGATATGACGCATCTAAAAGTTTACTTGCTGGTATGACACCTTCTCGGGTTAATGAATTGAAAGCATACGTTAAATTTATGTGTGAACAAGAAGGGGAAACTACTTAAAGGATATAAATGGATAATTATTTAAATGGAATAGTAAAAGAAATAAAACAATATAAGAATAAAATAAAAGGTAATAAAATGATTAAAGATATAAAAGTTGAAGATAAAATAATTACAATTGATGATAAAAAATATAAAGAAAGTGAATTATCACCTACAGTTAAAAACAATTTAGCTATATTAGGTGACTGTAATAATAAAAAGATATTAGCTAGTTTAGAAGTTAATAAAAATGATATCTTAATTGCTGAATATTCTAAAAGAATTAACGATGAATTAGATATCCTTAATAAGAAAAAATAAAGGAAGTAAATGAGTATAAACGATGATATATTATCTAGAGGGCTGAAAGAACGTGCCCTTTTAAGTCTTTACGAAAAGAAACTAGATACCGATTTAACAAAAGTCATGTCATCCCATAAAAAACGATTAGTAAATTCTGCTTTGAAGAATGGTAACAAAAGTGTAAACGCTTTAAACCGTGCTTTAACTTTAGAGACAAGAAAAACTTATCGTAAGATATACAAAAATGGAATTTCAGAACTAAAGGCTTTGGCTAATACAAGTTCTAAGTTCCATAACAGTACTTTAAAAGAAAGCTTAGGTAAAGTTTATAGAAGTAAGGTATATACTGGGTTGAAAGTTAATGATTTAATTATTAATTCAGCAGGAACATATTCTGAACAAATTGCATCTATTAGTTTATCACAACAGAGAAAAATAAAGGATGTTGTGAGAAAAGGTATGATAGATAACTTAGCTGTTAATAAAATTGCTAAGAATGTAGGTAATGCAATTGATTTACCCGCATCTCAATTAAAAACTTTATCTAGAACTGCTATAACTGAAACATCAAGTAACGTATCTAATGCAACTTACAAGTTGAATGAAGATGTGCTTGATGGTTATCAATATGTAGCAACTTTAGATTCAAGAACTTCTATGATCTGTTCAAGATTAGATGGTAAAGTATTTAGATTAGATAGTAAGACTGGTGTAAGACCTCCACAGCACTTTAACTGTAGATCTACAACTGTTCCTATTGTTAAATCTTATGAAGATATTAAAAACACATCTAGTTCAAGAATAAGTAAGAGAAGGTTAAGTAGATTGAACTCAAATACAAGAGCTTCTTTTAATGGACAAGTTCCAGCTAAAACAAATTTTGAAGAATTCTTAAGACAACAAGATCCATCTTTTAAATTAGCTGTACTTGGTAATAAAAAAAGAGTTGATATATTTGATTTAGGTAAATTAAAGTTTACACAATTTAGTACAAAAACTGGTGAATTAGTTTCTATTTCAAGATTAGAAGAGTTATTAAAAATAGCTACTCCTAGTCCTATTACTAAAATTAAACCTATTGTGTTTAAAGTTAAACCTAGTAGAGTACCTAAGAAGGTTAAACCTTTAGTAGTTGCTCCAAGTGAAAAATTAAGTTCTTATGCGGATCCAGTTTCTGAGTTTAAAATGTTACAATCTGAATTTAATGGTAAACTTACACATAAAGAATTTAAATCAAGACTTGAATCACTAACTTTAGCCGCAAATGCAGATCCTAGATATCCTATTGGATTTAGGTATAGAGGTGGTCCTGAAGGCGCTGGTAAACTATCAATTAGAGGTGGTAAATTAACTGATAAAGAAGCATATATTATTGCTGCTTTATGGGATGAAGTTAATGATCTTGCTGCACTATATAAGTTACCAAAACTAAGAGGATTACAAATTAAAGCTAGTGCAGGCTACTCAGGTTCAATGGGTGATGGTACATTAAGAATAAATAGAGAATGGTTAAAGGAAATGACTGATAATTTTGACTTTGATGATTTTGATTTAAGTACTTGGGATTATAAAGTCTCATCATTATTAAAACCTAGAAGTGTATCTCAATTTTATGAAGAAGGTACGTCTAGAGCTAGACATACTTTTTATCATGAGGTAGGACATCACGTACACCAAATGACTGGTATATCAAATAAGACTATTGGTTATAGAGGTAGCTTTACACCTAATGTTGAAAAAAGATTAGCTGTCTTATGGAAAAAGCATGGATTATTTGATGAAGGTAATTCTACATATGGACAAACTAACTATAAAGAATGGTTTGCTGAACAGTTTGCAGCACATCACATGGGTCAAACTACTCGTGTGCATCCTGTATTCAAAACCTTAATAAAGGAAATTAAAGATGGCAAATATGACTAAATTTGAAGGCTGGCTTAGGGCTAACAAACCTATTACTGATGAACAAGTTAAAGAGTTCGAAGAATATGGTAAACAAAAAATGACTAAGCAAGAAAAAAACCATTACTGGGAAGTAGGTGAAGGTATTGAAACCTTACGTACTACTTAAGTAATATAACAGAATTTATATTTGTTTATAAGTATAGATTCATTAATAAATATAACAAGGGCCGTGTCCCAAGGAGATAATAATGAGTGAAGAAATAAAAGTACAAGAAGACACTAAAGTAGAAAAAACTAAAACAGATAAAACAGATATTAAAAGTCTAGTTGATGCTGAAGTTTCTAAAGCTATTAAAAACATTAAATCTAATTTAGATAATGCATACAGTGAAAGAGATAATGCTCTTGCTGCTGTTGCTGAAGCTAAAAGTGATAAGCAAAAAGCTGAAATAGAAGCCTTAGAAAAACAAGGCAAGCATTCAGAAGTTATGCAAATGAAGATAGCTGAGATGAGTGCTAAACTTGAAACTTATGAACAAAAGAACACAGAATTAAGCAGAGATAACGCTGTGCGTTCTCAACTTAACTCTTTAAACTTCAAATCTGATAAAGCCGCTAATATGGCCTATCAAGATATCGTAGGAAGTTTAAAGAAAGATGCTACTGGAAATTGGGTACATGAAAATGGCCTAAGTATTAATGATGCTGTGTCATCATATTCTAAAGACGATAATAATGCGTTTTTATTCTCAGTTAAAGCAAATGCAGGATCTGGAATTAATCCAGCTAAGCCTGCTTCAGGAAACAATCCTGTCAAATCTATAAAAGAGATGTCAACTGACGAACTACTTGCTAATATTGAAAAGGGTAACGTTAAAGTTGACGGAGAATGGGCTGACTAAGCCTGATCTTTTATAATAATAACCGAAGTAATTATACTTCAATAATAATAAAAGGAAAAAACAAATGACTGTAACAAGTTCAAATTTTAATAACATTGCTAAGGCAATTTCGGCTTACGCACAAGCTGAAAGAACAGACGCAGCGTTATTAACTTCAACTGCAATGGTTGGTTCTGACGCTAGAATCACTGATGCTGGTGAAAATTATACTGGTACACTAAGATGGTTAGATTTTGCTGATCCATCAACTGCTTACAAACAATCGGAAACTATTACTGATACAAACATTAACTTAATGTCTGCTTCAAACAAGTCTGCGGTTTATGTAAAAAACATTGATCACATTGGTGCTCAAGAAGCTTCAATTCAAAAACTAGTATCTAAAGTAGATGGTTTATCTTACTTAGGTTCTCAATTCGCTGCTGTAAGAGCAAGAAGAGAAGACCTACAATTAAGATCAATCCTAAACGGTGTTTCTGATAAAATTTGGGATGCTACTACTATTGGTGCGTCTGATTCAGAAGGTGTTGTAAATACTTTTGGGTATTACACTGGTTCTGATGCAAGTTCTGCTCCTGCAGCGTTATTTGCAAATGAAACAAATGCTAATAAAAGATCTGCTTTCTTTGACACACTATTTGATGCAATGACTGCAATCAAAGGTGAATACGAAGAAGCTTTTTACTACCTAGTAGTTAACACTGCTACATACAACACAATGAGAAAACAAAACGTTCTTGATGTTGCTCCTGTAGTTGATGGTAACTTTAGTTTTAACACTATTATGGGTGGTAAAATCAGATTAGTTATTAACAACCAAGTACTAACAGCTAACATGCCTACTGGTTTAAAGGTTTCTTACCTTACTAAACCTGCTGCATTCCATTACAGCGAAATCGCACAAGTTAACCCAACAGCGGTTGACAGAAACGAACTAGCTGGTAACGGTGGTGGTGCTGTGACTATCCTATCAAGATGGGGTAATATCATGCATCCTAAAGGTTTCTCATGGGCTGGATCTGCAACTGCATATCCTGCAAATATTGACCTGGCTGATAAAGCTTCATGGGCTGTTCATGCAACTAACGTTAACCAAGTAGGTATATTCCCTATATTCCACGGTTAATTATTATAACTATTAGATACGGAGAAATATAATGGCTTTACAAAAAGGAACTAACTGTTTTGTTAGTATACTAGAATCTGATGAATATTTTGAAAATAGATTGAATTCAGAAAACTGGTTTGCAAATGACGGGGCAGTTGAACAAGCTTTAGTAACGGCCACTGGAATTCTCGATGACATGGATTGGGGCGGCACGGCTACGCCTACTGCCTCATACCCGTTATCGTGGCCTAGAGATATTACATATTATGATAATAAATCTGGCTACTTTGTAAGTGTAGAAGATGATAGATCGACTACATTTGAAGGTACTATTCCAGAAGATATCAAAAAGGCGACTTTTGAGTTAGCTCTTCATTTATTAAACAATATGAAGACACAAGAAAGTAATGCTTCAGGTGAAAACAAAGTTAAAGACTTAACTGTTGGTGCGGTAAGATTAATATTCGACCTAAACAGTGGAGTTAAAAACTTTAAAGAATTACCTGATAGTATTATTAATTTGTGTAATAAATATTTAAATGAAATGTCTACAACTCAATCTCGTGGTGTCCGAGTTAGTGGAGGTGCTTAATGAGTTTTAAAACACTTATAAATAGTAACGTCACTAACGCATTTTCCCTGGTTGGAGATTTAGCTACAAATGTACAGTTTACAAATGTAACCGTTACTGGTTATGACTTTGCTAATCAAACTGTAGATTCAACAACTATTGCTCCTATTACTATCAAAGGTATTATAACAAACAGTTATAGAACTAATGATAATGATAAACCAAGAATAAATGCTGATATAATATTAAAGTCTTCTGATATTGATTCTAAAGTTCTCGACAATTATGATTCTGTCATATTTGATGGGAATACTTATGCAATTAATAAATATGATGACAATGGTTTTATAATAAACATTACAGTAGGAAGGGAGGCTTAACATGGCAACAATAACACAATTATTAACGTCTGTTGAATCTTTATTTACTACTACTGAATGGACATCGCATAATATCAAAGCATTTCCTGCAAACTACCAAGGCGAATTAAAAGCTGATGAGTGGGTTCGGGTTAGTGTATTGCCTTTTTCTTCAGAGTTAATTTTTAACAATGATGTATCGGTTAACGGTCAAATAGTATGTCAAATTTTTGTACCTTCGGGTAATGGAATGAAACGTGCTTATGAGATCGCTGATATATTAAAAAATTTACTCGATCGGAAAGTAATTTCTGGGTATCTGCAAACAACTAATAGCTTTATAACAACAGTTGGGGTTGACGTAAAAGATTCAAGTTTATTTAACGTGAATTACACCGTCAATTTCATTTCAATTAACTAATATACAATATAAGGAAAAAATACAATGGCTCTAATATCAAATATAGGTGCTGGGATTTTTACAAGCTTGAAATTCAAAGCTGATAGTTCTTACTCTTTACCAACTTCAGATTCATCTCACCAAACGTTTATAGCGTCTGGAACAGGTGATTTTGATGGTGCTACAGAGATAACTTCAATCAGAGAGTTTCCAAGTTTTGGAAAACCCGCTAATATCGTAAACGTACCACAGTACGGACAATCTGTAAGTTCTCAAATACAAGGACAAGCTGATGCTCCTACTATGGAATACACTATTAACTATGTACCAAGTGTGCATGGTGCTATCCAAGCATTAGTTCAAGATGGTTTGACTTACGTCTTCCAAGTTGACGTAAAAAATGCTGAAACTGGCGACAATGGTGCATTCTATGTAAAAGGTTCTTTTGCTTCATTCGAAGTAACTCCTAGTTTAACTGATTCAAATCAGGCTACTATAACTATGAGTACTCAAGGTGATTACAAAGGCCCGTTTGCGGACTAATCATAAATAATATTTTTATGGTGGGGATTAATCTCCCCATCATATTAATTAGTATAGGATAAAAAATGGATAATAATAATAAGCCATTTAATAAGTTTTATGTACTTCGAATTACATCATTACATATTAAGAAGGCTATAGATACTTCTATTCGTAAAACATACGATAGAATGAAAGATGTAGAAAATAAAGCTGAAGTTTTTGAAACACTAGATGTGTTACATAAGGTAAGAAAACTTATGGAAGACTTTGAAACAAATAATAAACATTTATATAAGAAACCTGAAGAAGTTAAGGAAGAAGTTAAGGTTGAACAACATGTTGAAGATAAAACATTTGAGAATGAAATAAATAGTAAGGATAAATAATATGAAACATATAAAGATAGTTGATATAACTAAAAAGATTCCATTTTTGGAACAAGAAGTAGAAATAAAACAGCTTACAGTTAAAGGTGTAAGAGAATTACAAACAACTTTAGATAAGTCTAAAGATGATGTATCTGGTTTATCAACACTTAGTGCTATATTTAAAGCAACTGTAATTGGTGCCGAAGGTATGAAAGATAAAGATTTTGAAAACTTTCCTATCCAAGCATTAACAGAATTATCAAATGAGATTCTTATTTATAATGGCTTAGGTGCTAAAGATGATAAAGGCGATAAGTTGGGGAAGACGAGTTAGCAGAATATGAAATGGCTTACCAATTAGGTTTAACTTTAGATGATATACATAATATGTCATTTACTGAATATAATGGTTGGCATAAGTATTTCCAAGAAAGACCTTATGGTTGGCGAGATGATCATAGATCTGCTATAATTGCACAAACAACTTACACTGGTACTAAACCTTTAAATGTACAAGACTTATTTCCTTCTTTAAAATTATTACAAAACAGCGAAGCTGTACAAGCTAATAAAAATAAAAGAGGCTTTGAATCTTTAAAGTCTATGGTAAAAAATAAATCTAATACATAATAGATATGGCGGATAAAACCGCCTATCTTTTAGGAGTCAATATGAAAACAATTAAAAGAATTATATTAAAATTATTTGGCATAAAACAATGTCAATGCAAGGGTAAGTAACATGTCAATAACAGTAGTTAATTTAAACTCATCAATTGCTAACTTAAAAAAAGATGCAGATAAAGAAGTTGAAAAGCAATTAAGGGCTAGATCTTTAAGAGCATTTGCTGATGTTAAATTAATGACACCTGTTGATACAGGGCAAGCAAGAAACTCTTGGTATATTGGATATACTGAAAAGTATTTTGATGGTGAAGGTAGTGCATCAAATATAACTATACTTACACCTAAAGATAAACCACAAGAAATTATTGTAACTAATGGTGTTACTTATATTCAATTTCTTAATAATGGGCATTCAGAACAAGCCCCAATAAAATTTATAGAGAGTGCTTTTAGAAAGTACTTTGATTCCGTTGAAGTTGAAGTGACTAACGGATAAACAAATTAACCGAAAATAATACACAACTAATTGTGTTTAATAAATAGGATTAAACATGGCTGTAAAGCTAAACGTACACGCTAACGTTACTGGTAAGCAACAGTTAGATAAATTAAATAATGGATTAAGGGCTTTAGGTACTCAAGCTTTAATTGCTAAAAGAAAATTAGCAGCTTTAGAGGTAGGTGCAGCTCGAGCAAGAGCAACCTTTGCTGCATTAGGTACTACACTTAAAGTTGGTGTTGGTGTTGGATTAGCTGCTGTGTCTATTGGTATTGGTAAATTTGTTAAAGATACATTTGCTGCAGGTAAACTTACTGAATCATTGCAAGTAAGATTTAAACTATTATTTGGTACTGTTGAAGAAGGTTCAAAAGCATTTGATGTAATGAACAAATTTGCTTCTAAAGTACCTTTCTCACTTGAAGCTATTGCAGCTGGTTCTGGTAACCTAGCCGTTATATCTAAAGATGCTGATCAATTAAATAAAATATTAGAAGTAACTGGTAACGTTGCTGCCGCTACAGGCCTAGACTTTAGACAAACTGCTGAGCAAATACAAAGATCATTTGCTGGTGGTATTGCTTCTGCTGACGTATTTAGAGAACGTGGTGTTAGAGCAATGCTAGGATTTGAAGTTGGTGCTAAAGTATCAATTGAAGAAACTAAGAAAAGATTTTTTGAAGTATTTGCTAATGGTGGAGCATTTTCTAAAGCAACAATAGAATTTGAACAAACATTAGAAGCACAGGTTTCATTTGTACAAGATGCTTACTTTAGATTTAGACAAGCTGCTGCTAAGCCTTTATTTGCTGGTGTTAAAGCACAACTTGTAGAATTAGTTGGTAATTTTAAAGAAAATGATGAACAATTAAAAGCTTTAGCTAAAACAGTTGGTGAATCACTTGCAAAAGGTTTTAAAAACTTAGGTAAATTTATTAAATTTATTATTGATAATTTTGATAATCTTATAAAAGCTGTTAAAATATTTATAAGTTTAAAAATAATTGGATTTGTTGGTAACATAGCTTCTGCAATGGTATTAATGGCAGGCAAAGTTAAACTTGGAGCCGGAGCCTTTACTGCTTTAAATATAGCCATAAGAGCAAACCCAATAGGTATATTAATTACAGTTATACAAGGCGCAGTTATAGCATGGATAGCTTTTGAAGATCAAATAAGATCTGTTGGTTCATATATGGCTGATAAATTTAATAGTATAGTTGATAATTCTGCACTTAAAATTAGACAATTTACTCAAGCTATTGGTCTTGGTAGTGATGATAATATTGAAAAAATAAAAGAATTAGAAGCATCTATAAATAGCATAGCAGCATCATATGTAAATTTAACTAAAAAACAAAAAGATGCTTTTGCAGGCAATCTTAAGGATCCTGGAAAAGAAAGAAGAAAAAATTATAAAGGCGCTAACCCTAGAATGGATATGCGTACAACAGAAATTGCTACAGCAGATGCTAGAGCAAAAGAGTTAATGTCTATTAATGAAAGAATTATGTTCTCTGAAAAAATGGGAATTAAAATAGCTGCTAGAGAAGCAAGTATTGCTCATCAAGCAAGATTAGATCAGGTTAAAGAACTTAGAGCAAAATTATCTTTAATAGGTATTGATAGTAAAGAAATTGGTGGAATAATTGGTGATACATGGCTTGAAGGTATAAAGCAAGGTAACACATTATTAGAAACAACTAAAAACGCATTTAAAAATGTATTAATAAGTATATCAGATACAATTGTTAAAAGAACTGCTGAACTATTAGTTGAAAAAATATTTAACACATTACTAGATCAAAGAATATTGAAACAAAGAGCTTTAAATGCAGCTACATCACAACAAGGTAATATTATGAGTGGCTTAATATCTAAAGCTGGTTCTTTATTTAGTGCTATGGGTAGTGGTGGCGGTATGGGAAGTAAGCTAGGTGGTTTATTTTCTATGGGTCGTTCTATTTTAGGGTTTGCTGATGGTGGTGTTGTACCTGGTGGTGCTCCATATACTGATAGAGTTCCTACTATGCTAACGCCTGGTGAAGTTGTTGTACCTAGAAGTAAAGTTGGTCAACAATCAGGTAATACAAGTATAACTAATATAAATATAAGTGGTAACGTAGATCAAAGATCAATTGATCAAATTAAAGGCGTTATATCTTCAGCTTCAGCCGAAGTTGGTGGTGCAAATAAAGCTTACACGAAGAATACTCAAGGTGTAAGAGGGAGAAATATATAATGGCTACAAGTGCAATTTTTAAATATGCTAATGACATATCAATGAATAGATCAGCTAACTCAGCTAGGTCTGTTACAACAGGTGGATATGCTAGAACACATAGATTAGGCCCAAGTGTAATGTCATTTGAGGCTGACTTACCTTTATTAACTGAGGAACAATTTAAAGAGGTTGAAAACGAATTGTTTAGCATTGATGATGGTATCAAATTTTTAAATGTAAATATTAGTTCTAATAATGGAAATAATATTATGCAATCAACATCAGTTCCTTTAAAAGCTGGTGAAACAAATATAAAATTAATATCTTATAGTTATTCTACTACAAGAGAAATTACGTTAACAAATTTATTACCTAATACTACTGACATATTTAAAGTTGGTGATTTTTTACAATTTGAAAACTTTCATAAACTATATCAAATAGCTAAACCGTTAGGATCAACTGATTCTATATTTACATCTTCAAGTACAGGGACATGTAAGGTTAGATTATCAACACCTTTATTAAGTAGTGTTGGTTTACCACTTACGTCTGTTGGATCTACTGATAGATATTATATAGTTAGTGGTCAAGCTGATGAACATGAAATAGTATCATATGATTTATACGGTGGCCCAACAAGAAATAGTGCCAATAATACTCAAGGTGAAATAATATTTAAAGATGCTACATCAAGTGCACAATTAACTTATGCTGATGGTACAGATATAAAATTTATTATACCACTTGGTCTATTTTCAAATCATGACATAAATAATTTTATAGGGCTTTGTATAACAGGTAATTCTAATAGTGTTAATTTAACTGCTGCACAAAATTTACAAAATAATAAGTTAGGTCAAATAATACATAGTAAAGTATATTCAGGAGGTTCTTCTACTGGTACATTTACATTTAATTTTATTACGCCTAATACTAGAATAGAACTTACAAATATTTCTATGGTTGGACAAACATTAACTAATGAAACAGTAATTAATGCTTTTAGTAATGCATATCAAGATGGTACAATGACTATAAAGTTAAGTAATGGAAATACTGCTTTAGATAGTAATGGTAATCCTTTAGTAATAACTATACCCGCTATATATCATACAGCAGAACAAATTATAACTTATCTTGAAAATTTAATTGAAGTAGGATCATCTACTAATATTCTTAAAACCGATGGTGTTATAACAAACATAAGCGTAAAAGCTTTTCCTGAAGATTATGGAGAAACTTTACCTAATCATGTTGGTTATTTTGAAATTACATGGGGTTTAGATTATGAAGGTTGTTCTTTAGAATATACAACACCTACTGGCACAGATGTTGTGAATTATAATCCTGTTAATTTAACTGGAGATGCAGTTGCAACTATAATTACTAATGGTATTACAATTGAAAATGCTGCAGGTACATATACTGCTGGTGATTTTATAAATACATTAGTTGATGCACCTTTATTAGCAAACACAAGAAAAATACAATCAGTTACTACTGTAGGTACTACAACAACAATCAATTTTATTACTGCACAAGAAGGTATAATATCTACTGTAGGCACTTTTTCAGCTGCTGATCCTGCTAGAACAGAAACTGTTCATACAAATGTTCCAGGTACAAGCAGTAATGCTTTAAGTACTGTTGGTACATTTGATATATCAGTTGATTCAGTTGGTGCTATTACTTTAGTTACTGTTAACACACCAAGTAAAAACGTAAGAGTTGGTGATGTTATAACTATTGATGTTGCTGATATGGATAATAACACAGCTGCTGATTTTACATTTCAAATAGCTACTATTACACATAATGGTATTACAGATTTTACTTCAACTAATTATGCTAATAAAGAAATTTATAAACATTTAAATGAAGCATTATCTACATCTAATAAAGTTTTCTTTGAATTAACAAATGTAACACCATCAAGTGTTTATGTTAGTGATGTTAATATATTTATGGGTGCAGATGTTAATATGAAGTTAATGCTAACTAATAAACCAGCTGTAACAATTGTTCCTAAAGATGAAAATAAGAATTTATATAAATACAATACATTTAAATTTGCGGAGGTATTATAATGGTTAGAGCAATTGCTAATAATTATCTTCAAGCTGAAGGTGGTTACCCAGTTCAGTTTGTTGTTGTACAACCAGATGATGATATTAAAAATGCTTTGTTTTTAAATACATCTTCAAGAATAATAACTGAAAATTTACAAGGTTATGGTGAAGTTAAAACATATCCTTCGGCAGGTGTTTTAGAATTAACTGCTGTTGAAGAAACTAGAGATGTTAAGACTAATCAAATTACTGTTAATTTAAATGGTGTGCCAAATACAATTATACCACTTTTAAAAAGATATAATGGTATTGGTGGTATTGTAACTATTTATCAAGGATGGATGAATGATCAAGATACTTTATTAAGTAAAATGGATACTGAAGCTACGATTGGTACATATATAAAATGGAAGGGTGTTATACACTCTCATTCTGTTGACGAAGAAAATCAAGAACTTGGTAAAGTTAAAATATCATTAGAATGTAAAAATATATTATCAACTATTATTGGTAGTACTAATGGTAGATTTACATCTAATAGTTCATTTAAAAGATCTTCAGTAGGAGATATATCAATGGAATTTGTAGCTGCTATGGCTACATTTAATCCTAAGTTTGGTAAAGATTAAATAATAAAGGATATATAATATGAATATAAGAATGGCAAATAAAAATGATACACAAGATGGTATAAAAGAAATAATAAAAGCAGTTAAAGAATTTCCTGATATGTCAATAAAAGGTTTAATTGTAACAGATGAATATTATAAAAGTTTAATTAATTTATGTTTTGAAAAAGGAATGATTATTGTTGCAGAAGAAGATAATAAAATTATAGGGTGCATAATAAGTTTATCTAATGCCAATATTTGGACTGCTATGCAAGAACTTGTAACTGTTGTTACTTGGGTGCATAAAGATAAAAGAAATAGTTCAGCATTTTATAGGATGCATAAATTATACAAAGAAAAATATACAAAATTAAAAAAAGAAAACAAAATTGACAGAGTTCTGATGGCTTGTTTACCTAATAAAACAAATATTAAATTTGAAAAGTTAGGTTACAAACTTATTGAAAGAACTTATGAATGGAGATAAATTATGGCAGTAGCCGCACCGATCATTGCAGCAGCAATAGCACCAGGTATTCAAGGGATGATAATAAGATTCGCTTTATCACTTGCAGTATCATACATAACACAAAAGCTATTCGGCCCTGAGGCTCCTCCTGGAGCAGCTTCGGCTAATGGAGGTTCAGCACCAGATCCTGGGGTTAAACAAAGAATACCTTCAGATCCTTCAAATAAATTACCCGTTGTATACGGAGAGGACAGAGTACACGGTTCAATTATATTTGCTGATATATCTTCTGATAACCAAACAATGGGTTTTATAATTACTTTATGTGAAGGCCCTATTAAAGATATAAATGATATTTACTGGGATGATTATAAATTAGTATTTGATGAAATTTCAATTTTTGATGCTGCCGAAAATGTATTAGGTACTATACCTGGTAATAATGTTATAGATGCTATACACCCAGATGGTTCTCATGATGATTGGTTAAAAGATCAAATGAAAGTTCATAGATATCCTTATGGTGGAAGATGTGTTGAGATGGAAGCCTTTAGTACTAAGTGGGCTGCAGGTGCAGCTGATAGAGCTATGCCTGATGTTGCTTATGCTTATTGTGAATTAAAATATGATAGAGAAAAACAAGTTACAGGTTTAACAAGTAAGCTAGCTTTTGAAATTGAAGGAAGACTAGTTAGAGAGTTAGATCTATTAGCTAATGTTCCTACATTAATAGGTAGATCTCCTAAAGATGGTATAACTGATATAGGTTTAGCAAATCCTACTTTATTTTCTACTACTCCAAAATTTTATGAGTATCAAGGTGCATCAATTACTGGTACTGGTTATTGGCCTTCAACAAATGCTTTAGGATATAGTACTTATTATGGAGGTTTCCAATCACTATTACCGCAAGACTTAATGGTTCCTGGAGGAACATATGAAATTATAGATCTTGGCCCTGACGTGACGGATGATATAAATGATTATAAAAATGGTACTGCTTTTAATACAATAGGAGCAAGTAACTCATATACTGGAAGTCCAGCAGAAGTAGAATTTGATTTTGTACAACCAGGAGAACAATATAAAGATTTTAGTACTGGAAATTATGTTACATTTCAACCTACAGTTCCAGATGATGGTAAACGTATTCTTAACGGATTAAACATTAAACATGCAGCAGAGGAACTTACTGAATCTACTATTCGACCTTCAGATATATCAGCAACTAGGGTTTGGGTAAAATATACTTATTTACTTAATGGTGTTAGTACAGATTATTATTTACCTTTAATAACAGATAAGTTTATAAACCCTGGTTATTTTAGTGCTTATGGTGCTAATGATTTTAATGAACGTCAATTTGCTGTATCTTTTTTGGAAAATATATTACCTGCTACTTTGCATGATTTTGAAAATACAGATGATAACCCAAATGGTTCTCTTCCAATATATGCAGAAGGAATTGAAAAATTTGGTATAAGAAGAGATAGAATGTCTTATCATGTTGCAGATGCAAATGGTGTTGAGCCAACATTTCAATATGAGCCTGGACAACAATATTTTACTGAGTCATTACCAATAAGTATCAAAGCATATGCTTCAGGTGATTACTCACAAACACCACCTGAATGTTTAATAGATTATTTAACACATTATACTTATGGCTGTGGAGAATCAGTATTTGATAATGATCTTGATTTACAAACATTTTATGATCATAAACTATTTTGTAATACTTTAGTAACACATAATGATACTACTGGTACATCAGTTAGTAGCAAACAGTATCAAACAAACGGTTATGCTAATACAGGTGATGATAAAGATTTAAATATTTCAGATATAGTTAGTAATTCACAATCTATATTTAGTTATACTTTAGGTAATTTTCAAATGATTTCAGATAAAGTTGATACAGTTAAAAAGATATTTGATCATACTAATATATATGGTGCTGTAACTTTAATTAATGATGGTTTTAATTCTACTATAAATGAGATGACTTTAAAATTTAAATCTAAATCAGAAAATTATCAAGATGATCAAGTATTTTTAGATTATGGTTCTAAATATTTTAATGAGCCTGAGTTAGCTAAAGATATATCTTTAAAGTTTTTAAATACTAATGTTGAAGCCCAAAGAATGGGTAGTGTATTAATGAATAAATCTAGAAGTAATAAAATTATTTCTTTTAGAACTGATACAAGAGCAGCAGAATTACAAGTTAATGATGTTATAGAAGTTAATGGTACTTATTATGATTTAAGTCAAAATGCTATTTTAACACATGACTATGTTAATGCACAAAGTTCTTTACCTTCTACTGCTTCTATTGGTGAATATAAAATGTTTGATAGTGCTCAACATATGGATGTTAGATACTCAGACAATACGCCAGCACATTATTTTGTACCTTATACAATAGTTAAATTTGATGATTTATTAACTTACTTTAAAGAATGTATTAATGGACAATTCTTTGATCGTTCAGGAAATTTAAGTAAGTATCAAGTAGATCAAAATAATAAACTAGGTGAAATATTTTCATTAGTTACTTTTGTTGAAGGTTATACTGGTAATGAAAATGGTGGGCAACTTCAATTTCATATTAATTCTATAATATTTACTGGTGCTGCTGATTCTAATATAAGTATTCAAGCAGTAAATAATATTAGTGGTACAACTTTTATAGGTGTAACAAGTCAACTTCAAGATTATGATAATGGTACTAAGTTTAGAGTAAACAGTATATCTGAAGTTGAACTTAGTGGTGGTTTACAAGGATATTATTTAACTGCACAAATATATAATCCAAATGATTATAATGTAGGATCATTAACTCAAAGGGCTAATGCCCCAACTTTAAATGCACAAACTTATAGTACTATTGGTGTTGTTACAAATTTAGTTTTAAATAGTGCTAGCCCGCTTGCATCTATACCAAGTTTAAATATGTCATTTACTACACCATCATCAAGTAATGTTGAAGGTGTTGAAGTTTATTATTCAGAAGGAATAGCTGGTGTTAAGAAAGTTACCACTGTTATTTCTGCACCTGGAAGTAGTTATGCAGCTAGTAGTGTTGAAACAATAGATATAACTGGTATACCTACTACAACTGATTTATATATTTGGATTAGATCTTTTAATAATTTTGCAAGAGGTGATTATTCAGCAGGTTTATCTGTTGGTGCTTGGAATCCTGCTAATGCCGCAACTAATGTTGGTAATAATGCAGTAAGTCAAAACTCAATTCAAAATCAAGCTGTTGGTACAAACCAAATACAAAATAATTCTATTGGTACTAATCAAATAGCACAAGTTGTAGATTTTACTGGTAAGACGGTTACATTACCCGCTGAAGCTGTTAAAGCACATACAGGGGAATGGGATGTTACAACTAAGACTGCTGATTTTACTGTAACTAATCAAGCTTATTGGCAAGGTTATTTTATAGATACAACAAGTAATACGGTAACAATAACTTTACCTACGGCTCCAGATGATGGAGATATAATTAAATTAATTGATGTTGGGGCTAATGCTGCAACTAATAATATTATAATAGATGGTAATAGTAAAAATATACAAGGCTCTAGTAGTAATTATAATATAAATACTAATAGATCTGGAACAGAGTTTATATTCTTAACTGGTAACGGTTGGATATTAACTAATAATTAACGACAATGATATATAGCTATAGTTATATATTAAACTCATAACCTATTGGAGAAAAAATGAGAATATCAAATATAAGACATTTCTTAGGCGGTGCTGATCAAGTTATCGCTAGAGAAGTTTTACAAGGCAATCAATTCCTTTTAAATGTTAGTGGAGATGAAAATCTTGACTACTCAACTGCAACATTTACTTTAGCTACAGAACTGTTTACAGCGGATGTTACTGATGGAAGAAGTAGTATAACTATTAATTCATTAACTAAAAATGCTAATGCAAATGTTAAAAGCTACACTTCAACAGCTTTAATAAGAAACGCAACTCAAGGATCATTTGATATTAAGGTACCTAGTACTTTATTATCAGACTTTGATAATGGTGGACATATATTTAATGCATCACCTGATACTGCTAGCCCTTATATTGTTGCTATGAAACTGCAATGGACAAATGGTGAAGAGATTAAATCAATAAGATTCTTATTCGTAATAAGATATCAACCGCAATAAGGAATTGAAATGACAATAAAAATTACTGATAAAAATAAGATTAACCTTAATGTAGGTACAAATAGACCTGGTGCTCAAGGTTCAACTGGCCCTGCTGGTGCTCAAGGTGCTCAAGGTATACAAGGTATAAAAGGTGATACTGGTTCTACTGGCCCACAAGGTACAACTGGTTCTACTGGATTAAAAGGTGATACTGGATTAACTGGTTCTCAAGGTACTCAAGGCCCTGTAGGATCACAAGGTATAAAAGGTGATACTGGTTTAACTGGTGTTGCTGGCCCAACTGGTGTTGCTGGCCCTCAAGGTAATGCTGGAACTGCTGGATCTCAAGGATTAACAGGTTCAACAGGTGCTACTGGCCCTCAAGGATCAACTGGTTTAACTGGTGTTGCTGGTGCTGACTTTGATATTGATTCTTATGATGTAGTTACATCTATAGATAATGCTGATTTATTATTCTTTACTAGAAATAGTTCAGGTGATGAAAAGAAAATTACTTTATCTAATTTAAATACTAAAATTGAAAGTTTAATTAGTCCTACATTACAAACTTATACTGATACACAAATATCAAATTTAATTAATGGTGCACCTGGTACTCTAGATACACTAGAAGAACTAGCTACTGCATTAAATGATAATTCTAATTTTGCTACAAATTTAACAACTATAGTTAATACTAAATTAAATACAGTTGATTTTGATACATTATGGGATACTAGATTTAGTACTAAAACTACAAACAATATACCTGAAGGTTCAACTAATTTATATTACACAAGTTCAAGAGCCGATGCTGATATAGATGCTAAGATAACACAACCATATATTAACGCATTAAATATTAATGCTGATAAGTTAGATGGTTATCATGCTACTTCATTTATACAAACTGGAACTTTAGCTGCTGTTGCGGCAAGTGGTGCTTATGGTGATTTAAATGGTTTACCCGTTTATCATGCTATTGCACAAAGTGGTGACTATAATGATTTAATTAATGTTCCATTAGGAATAACTTATTACAGAAACGCAGATGTAGATGATCATTTAAATTTATCAACAGCTGCTACTAACCAAGTTTTATCTTGGAATGGTACTGACTATGATTGGGTTACTCAAGCTACTGGTAGTGGCGGAGGAACAAGTAATTTTAGTGGTGATTATAATGACTTAACAAATAAACCTAGTTTGTTTGATGGTAACTATAATACTTTAACTAATTTACCTTCTTTATTTGATGGTGATTATGCTAATTTAAGTAATAAGCCTTCATTATTTAATGGTGACTATACTACTTTAACTAATAAACCTACAATACCTAATCAATTAACTGCAGGAACAAACGTAACTATTACTAATGATGTTATTGATGTTGATTCAGTTGCTTTAACAAGTGTAAGAACAGCTGCAAGTGAATCTGCTCAATTAGCATTATCATTACAAGAAGGTGATGTTGTTGTTAGAACTGATCTTAATAAATCTTATATGCATAATGGTGGTTCTGCTGGAACTATGGCTGACTACACATTATTAGCAACTCCTACAAATGCTGTTTTAAGTGTTGTTGGTCAAACAGGTTCTATTAGTGCATCACAAATTAAAACTGCATATGAAGCTGAAGCTAATACTAATGCTTTTGAAGATGCTGAAAAAGTTAAACTAACTGGTATTGAAACTGCTGCTGATGTAACAGATACAACTAACGTTGTTGCTGCATTGACTGCTGGAACTAATATTACTATCGCAAATGATGGTACTATAGCTGCAAGTGGTGCAATGACTGATGCACAAATTAAAACTGCTTATGAAAATAATGCTGATACCAACTCTTTAACAGATGTTAATTTAACTAAATTAAATGCTATTGAATCTTTAGCTGATGTAACTGATACAGCTAATGTTGTAGCGGCTTTAACTGCTGGAACTAATATTACTATTAGTGCTGCTGGAGAAATTGCTTCTACGGCTTCTGGTGGTGGTGCTGTAGTATCAAGTGGTGCCGTTGTTGGTACTAATTTAGTATTAACTAAATCTGATGCTTCAACAGTTAGTATTGATGCTTCTACTTTAATCAATCCTGTTGGAATGGTATCTGGAAGTAACCAATGGTATATATCATATGGAACTAATGCTGATGATCCAGTTGGTGTTTCAACAACGACTAGCGCAGTAGCAAATCAAGGACCTTTTTATTGGGGTGAAGAACTAACAAGAGGTTCTGAATATAACTTTAATATGACTACTGATCGACAACTTAGATTAGGTATTTGGGACGGTGCTCAAGCTGCTCAAACATATCAAAACCAGTGTGTTGTAACAAATTGGAATACAGTATTTTTCTTTAAAGATGGTACTGGAACATTTGGAGATAGTACAAACACAGAGGTTACTGATTATAATTCTGGAAGTGAATATTCAGTTGCTAACAATGCACCTTTATCCCTTAGATTTTTAAGTGACGGTCATTTAGAGTTAGTAGATAAAACTGGTGGTAATGAATTTACAATTGGTAGAACAGTTACTGCATTATCTGTAACTTCTTTTAAAGTACAATTTGGTGCTTGGTCTAATGCTACATTTCCTAATGGTTCTATAACTAATACTAATTTTGATTGGGAAGTTGCACACGACTTTGATAATTCGGAAGATGGTGCTAAAAATGGTATTGAAGATCATACAGTTATTAAAAGTGGTATATCTATATCTCCAGGTGAGCAAATAGATATTAATTTAGCTTTAGTGGCTCAAGGAGATTTCTTTGGAACTAATTATACAGGTAATCTTTCAAATGTTTCAAATGCTGAAGAACTACTAATAAATAGATTCCAATATCAAACTAATGAAAGTATTATTGGCCCTAGTTATAATTTTAATACTTCAGCAGCAGGTTCACCAAGTAGCACTACAGATGGTTACTTTGAAGCTGGTGGTGGAACTATACCTGGATACAGAAGAATAGGTGTTAATAATCCAGTAGGTATGATTAGTCTTAGATATTATGCTGATAATAGTATTCAAATTTGGTCTGAAGTTGAAAATGAGTTAATTGCTACTGCTCAAGCTAATGGTAGTGGTGCTCCTATACATCTATTTCATGGTGTTCAAGGTGCTAGAACTTATATACAGATACCAACTATATCCAAATCGAATATAGCTAGTACTTCTGGTTCAAGTGGTTCAGGTGGAATGATAATAGATCTTGCGACTAAGGTTTCAAGTTTTAGTATTGCAATATCTACAGACTTTAATGCATATTTAGTAGACACAACAAATAATACTATAACTGCTACATTACCTGCTTCGCCTAGTAATGGACAAAGAATAAAGATAATAGATATTGGTAATAA
>Ga0209090_10000273_pt1 | contig 32308 bp, 27 predicted proteins | sample ArcticOcean_MG_C_9_FD_187432 | JGI IMG/M metagenome (GOLD analysis project Ga0209090, IMG submission 187432) | Marine microbial communities from western Arctic Ocean - ArcticOcean_MG_CB2_152 (SPAdes) (version 2) | ecosystem: Environmental > Aquatic > Marine > Oceanic | place: Arctic Ocean... | reverse complement strand
AGAGATTTTTTTAGATAAAGAATTGTATTTATCTGTTAAAGAGGAAATTCCAATACTTAAACAAATATTTACATCTTCGGCATTAACTGGATTACAATCTAACGCAGAAGAAAATCAGAAATGGCCATTATTAAATTTAGTTAGACAAGTATTAAGGTCGTGTAATTATAAAATGACACCTAAACGAATTAGTGCTGGTTATACAAAGGATGGAAAGAAAATTTACAAACGAATGTTCATAATAGAAAAAATATCTGTATTACTTTTAAATTCTACTTCTCATACTAATTCTACAGTTGTTAACGATTCAGATGAACCAGTATCTTCAGATGGTAATTCTTCAACTTTGGGAGATTCTTCATCAAATGTAATTTTATCAGGGTCAACATCATTAAATTGAACTTTATTTTTTAAATAAGCACTATAAAACACATTTTTCTTAGTATTTACAGTTGAATAAACATCTGATACTTTGAGTCCCATAAATAATAAATTTGTTAAATATACAGTTAATGTTTTGCTATCTAAATAGTTGCTATACACAACAATTGAACTCAATACAGCATTTATCAAAAATGATGCTGTTGATACATAGCCAGCTTTTTGGTAATAATTATCAAATTTTAAAATATTATCCTTCTTCACTGTAGAGAGTTTTTCTAATGCTTCTCCTACAGACTCGTTATCTACAGGTGTGAATCGATTGACTTCTAAATAATTAATTAATTTATTCTCTCTCTTTACTTCTATAAAATATAGAAATAGGAATATTAACATAGTCATTGCGTTGGATGAAATGGCAATTTGTGACATTGTATCATTACGGTTGATATTTTGATTCATAGAACAAATAGTATCTTCACATTTTTGAGGAACAAAAACAACTAAAAATGCTCCCATTAATACTCTGTAAATTTCTAATACTAATGTGGATACAACATTCATTTTTTGATTAAAATCTTGATCGTTTTGTTTTTCTTTAATCATATCCATAATAGATGGCCTTTTCTCTTTAATCTTAACAGATTCGATTTCTATTGTCTCAATAGAATCATCGTTTGATTGTAAAGCAGGGGTGGTTTCGTCAGAAGACATTATAAACTATAAAAATATTATATTGTATTATTTATCATTTATAAACAATAAAATTGAAGTTATTTTTTTTGGCTATAATTATTCAATAAAATAAATATGTTTTCAAATTTAGACATGGATTCCGACTCGGATAACATTCAATGTTCTCGAGAAAATGAAATTCGTAAGGCAAAAAAAAAACTAAAAGCGATTGAAAAATTGAAACATAAAGACAATCTTACTCCAGAAGAAGAAATAAAACTACAAAACGAAACTATATTCCGCAGGGTAATAAATCCGGCATATATTAGTCCAAAAGAGCAGCATCGTATTGAACAGGATGAATTAATACGAAAAAAAGAGAAACAAAAAAAAAGTTTAAAAAAGGATAAACTGACGCAATCGAAATTAAGGAAAGAGCAAGAACGAAAATACAATGAAGAGCGACGACGTAATGAAGAACAGCAGAGACGAAACGAAGAACAGCAGAGACGAAACGAAGAACAAGAGAGATATAACGAAGAACAACGACGTCGTAATGAAGAACAAGAGAGATATAACAAAGAACAACAGGATCGTTTTGAATACCAACAGCGACAATTATACAAACAACAAAAACAGATTTCAAAATTGGAAAAACGAATTGAATACGAATTTAATGAGTTGTTAACAACAGGTCTTTCAAAAAAAAAGGCGAAACATAAAATGCTTTTACAATATCATCCTGATAAAAATTTGAAGGATATTAATTTAGCTAATAAAATATCATGTATAATAAACGATTTTACATGATAAATTCAATTTAAATCTTCCAAACCCGGATAGTATTATCCGCACCCGCACCTCCAGAATACAATCTGTTCTCACGAATAGTGAGACACATCACAAAACCAGTATGCCCTCTCAAAGTAGCTATTTCTGCGTAAGTTTCTGTGTTCCAAATGCGGATAGTTTTACCAACACCCCCAGAATACAATTTGTTCTCATGAAGAGCAATACAAATCACAGGATGAGTATCTTTCAAAGTCGCTATTTCTTCGTAAGTTTCTGTGTTCCAAATCTTAATAGTTTTATCATTACTTCCAGAATACAATTTGTTTCCAAAAGCAGCTAGGCAATACACCCAATTAGTATGCCCTTCCAAAGTCGCTATTTCTTCATGAGTTTCTGTGTTCCAAATCCGGACAGTACAATCCAAACTCCCAGAATATAATTTGTTTTTAAGAATAGTGAGACAAGTCACGCCGTGACGATGCCCTCTCAAACTCGAGATTTCTTCGTAAGTTTCTGTGTTCCAAGTGCGGATAGTTTTATCGTCACTCCCAGAATACAATTTGTTCTCATGAATAGCGAGACAAGACACATTATTAGTATGCCCTCTCATAGTCGCTATTTCTTCGTAAGTTTCTGTGTTCCAAATACGGATAGTCTTATCATTACTTGCAGAATATAATTTGTTTTTAAGAATAGTGAGACATTTCACCATATCAGTATGCCCTTCCAAAGTTGCGACTAACTCGTGAGTTTCTGTGTTCCAAATGCGGATAGTATTATCCCAACTCCCAGAATACAATTTGTTTTTAAGAATAGTGAGACATTTCACGGTATCAGTATGCTCTCTCAAAGTCGCTAGTTCTGTGTATAGTGGTGTTTTCAGAAACTCTCCAAACATTATTTTAATATGACTGGGTATAGTAAATATATCTAATGTTACTTGAGTTTTCTCACATTGTTCCCATTTTTCTTTGTTTTTAATATCTCTTTCATTAGCAATACGAGCCAAATATATACATAATTGGTTTCGTTCTTCTATAATATTGTTCATTACTGTAGTACAGACCATTATTGTTGTGTTGTTATAATTGATATAAAAAAAGATTTTATATCAATTTTATTATATTATATCTTAATTATTTTTTATTCTTTTTATTCTTTTTAGTTTTTTTCCCCTTTACCTTTCCTTTGGATTTTTTGGTTTTTCTTTTTCCCCTTTTTTTTGATTTATTTCTACCTCCCATAAATTCATCATCACTTTCATAATTTCCATTCCTTATGGAGGGATGTTCAAATAGGTCCCGTATATCCGTAGTGAAGACGGTGTTGTGCCAGCGAATTAAATGATAGTCCCCGGACTCCGCACCAATTAACTGTCCGTCAAATACCTCTAACATATATCCTAGATCAGCATCAGATAAGTTGTCGTTATATGGTAACCTATTATAATTTAATATAGCATCCCATAATTCATCTAAAAATGATTTCCGTGATCCAGAACTAATAATACCATCAGTAGATCCTTCAATGATAAGTTCTAACTTATATTGTAATCTATGAATCATATTTTGAAATTGCAATCTATCATCAGGTAATCCTTCATGTAATCTTTCATATATAGCTCTTACTTCAGGATTATTTAAACACTCTGCTTTAGTAGTACCTCTACATATAGGACATTGGAATACTGTATTTTCTTCGTCACGTGTACTAAAATCGCCTTTTCCTAATTCTGCTAAACAATTTTGTTCAAAACACTCTCTATGAAATGTATGATTACACTCAGTTGTTATTTTTTCATTTTCGTCTAGGTGTCTCATACAAATAGGACAATCTGTTTCTTCATTTCCTCCTCTCTGTCTTTTGGAACGAGTTTTTTTTGTTCTTTTATTTTTACGTGTATTTTTTGTTCTTTTATTTTTTCTACTTATAAATTTACCACCCTTTGGTATTTCTTGACTTGGTATAAACGGTATGTTACCTTTATTCATAGCTGTAGTACCACGAAGATCACCATCACTTTTATATTTTGCCTCATCTATCTTATTCCCAAATCCTAAAATATTATTTACAATAGGATAGGGTACTTTTCCTAGTCGGGATTTTGTATCATTCGCCATTACTGCCATTGTTTTTTGTTGGAATTTTGCTATTTCTTCTGGTGTAAGCTCTCTAAAAATTCCACCTTTTGTACCCTCATGAAATTTTGTCCATCCGAGGCTTGATCTGATATGGTGGCCATGTCCTTTCTCCTCCGACCTCTTCAACGCAATACCATCATCATCCTTATATATTATATTCCATTTAGATACATCATTGTCTTCCTCATTATACTCATATACAGGAACAGGAACTGGATATTTCTGTTCTTTTATAGTATCTGTCAATTTTATAGCATTTTCAAATGAAAGCACCCTAAATCTAGATTTATCTAAAATGTCTGTTTCCGTTATCTTATCCATATATTAACCGTTTAATATAAATTCAAAAAGTCATATTAATATTAAACATTTTTACGTCTTTTCTTGGATGTCTTATTTTTACGTCTATTTTTGAGTGTCTTATTTTTACGTCTTTTCTTGGATGTCTTATTTTTACCTCTCTTTTTTGATTTTGTTTTTTTTCTACTTTTAACTTTGCCACCGTTTTTGCCAAACATCGGATTATATGAGGTTTCATTCTGACGGTTATTTTTAATTTCGGCATTTACAGTCGCTATGGCAGCTTCTCTATCATGGTCGGTTTTATGGTCGGTTTTACGTCCGGTTTTACGAAGTTCTTTATCACTTTTATATAACGGTACATTCACATCTTCTGTAAATTCAGAAATTGTATTTGCTAAATTATATGGCAGGGAACCAAGTCTGTTATTTGAGTTATTAAAGTTGTCTTTTATTGCACCTAATCTTTCCCGTATAATATCTGGATGTGACGTTTTCTTTATATAATACCCATCAGGGTCTTCTTTTGGCGGGTACATATGACGGAACTCCTCACGGGTAATGGGGATACCCTCCTTATACTTATCTGTAGGATCTGTAATCAATATCTCATCGGAATTATCAGACCGACCGTGTATTTGCTTTACTAATAATATCCACCATAGATCCCTCGCGAAATCATACGCATCGTTTAACTTCTCCATCCGCAGTTGATAAACCCCCACGAGACCATCGCTTTTTTTTGCTAATTCAGAAATATTATCATACGTAAGTTTCATATATTGGTTTTTATCTAAAATATTGGCAACCGTTCGTTTTCCAGTTTCTCCTATGTTAATTTTCATTCTTTTGTTTGGATGTTTTACTAAATAAGCAATTTCTTTATCCGACCACGCTGGAGCCCGAAGCCCGTTTTCACCTCTTTTATTCCAATCTCTAAAATAATACTCACTCATATATTTTATGTATAATATAAATTCAATTTATTATTTATATTAAACTATCACAGGTATATATTATTTAATAAGAAGGATAACTTGCTTGAAGCAACATACCACATTGTCCATCGCCCTTGTTATATTCCTTTCCTCTTCCTAACTTGATATATCCACCATCGCCCCATGTATCACTCCATGAGTTCTTAACCAAATAATAGTCTCCACCGTCTTCACTTCCATATCCGACGGTTAATACGCCATGATCTAATTGGGTTCCACATGCACCGGTGAATACACCTGACTTATATAGTTGGAAATCTTTTTGGTCGGCTTGAATTGCAATTGACACCGGCTGTTTAGATAAGGCGGTCATCATCGCATCATCTGAGCTGGGACTTACATCGTAATATGTGGTAATAGCACTTCCCGCAACATTTGTACATTTCTTAGACGCACATTCGCCACGATCTTTCGTTTCACCTGAAAAATAAGGATAATCCGTTTCACTACATAAACCTTTTTGAGATATAATCCATTTAAACGCGTTGTCCATTAATCCACCATTACAACCATGATCTTTTCCACCATTACCTACTTTATCACAATCAACTAACTCTTGTTCAGAAAATGACATTAGTTTATTATTTTCATTATAATAAGCACCTTCTAATGCACCGGTTGTTGAAAAACTCCAACATGATCCACACTGACCCTGATCTTTTACTGGGGTTACTCCTCCTTTCTCTACCCAATTAATACTATCTTCATATTTATATTTTACAGGTTCATACATAAATTCGGTATCTTTTAACTGTAAAAACTCCATATTTCTCCTAAATCCCATATGTGCACTAAATTCGTCACTTGACATACCAGAATATTTATTATGACCAAGAGCATATGTTAAGTTCTTACCATTAACTTCATTAATATATTCATCGTTTGATCTCCAATTTTCAAATACTGGAAATCGGGTTTCATCCTTACTATAACCATGAAGATCCAACCAATCTTCAAATCTTTCAACAATTGATGCATGTGCTACACCAGATAACAACAACAAACTAATTCCTAAGAACTTCATTATAAATATACTTAATATTATATTTCTATACCATTTTAATATCTATAATATCCATTTCAACATTTTGTGATTCTGTTACTCCTATGGGTTCCGGTACAGGTTCCGATTCAGGCTCCGGTTCGGGTTCTATTGCTTTTTCTTCTTCGGCAAATGATAACTTTTTATATTGCTCTTTTTTTATATTCTGTATTTGCAGATAATGCATTCCTAAATACGGAAGTATTGACACTATATTAAAATAATTTCTATATCTCAGATTGATTAATCGTGTATTCGTATTAAATTTTATACTAGAAAACCAGTATGCAGGTATAAATAATGTTTGTCCTTCACTTAATGTTATATCAATTGTTTTAATTCTTTTAAATTCGCTCATAAACTCTTCTTGAACATTCCATGGATTTATACTGCTTCGAAATTCAAAATTTACATAGTCCATTATAGGGTATAAACTATCTTTTTTATCCGGAGCTATTAATTTTATATTACAACTACCACTTGATACATATATATAATTTCTATAGTTTATATCATACCTTAATGGCGTGCAGCTAGAATTAGACCCCAATAATATATCATAAAAGCTATTTGAAGTTAAGGGTGGCCTAAAAAATTTATCCTTATTTTGAAATATTTTTATCAATCCAGTATCCTTTATAAAATTTTCATTCTTTTCAGAATAATATTGACTATTTGTGTCTTTTTCAAATAATGTTGTGGCTTTCGAATAGTTTAATGGCAAATATATTATCTTCTCCATCTCTTCTTCATGAACATCTCGTATTGATAAATCATACTCTTTATATATTTCGTTTAATGGTAATTTATTCAAATTTATATCCAATATATTTCGATTTATTATTACCGGCTGTTTTAAATTGCAAATATCCTCTAATTGATCCTTTGATGTATCATTATACTCATACACTTCAGGATCGTTACTGGTACTTGTATGATAATTTATATGAATATATAAAAACAATACAATCAAAAATATAATTAACTCTAGTAAATATGACATTAATTACATTTCATATTTATTTTATTTTATTTTATTTGGACGTATTGTTCCAATATTAATTATTATCTGAAATTTTAGGGGCTAAATAAAACCTCAAATAATTTTTATTTTCTTCATCTAAATAGTAGATTACTTTTAATGGTAACTCATTATGAAATGACAGATGAATATTCTTCGATATTTTTAGAAATTGAGTAAACATATGCATATACCTTGTTGCAAAAGAACTGTGCATACTCAAATCCTCCTCTACTTCACATCCATCTAAATCATCTAAAATTATTTCTATTTTCATTTCACCTTCTTCTATTGATTCAGATTTCAAATATATTTTATCGTCATCATATATTACATCAACAGTATCACCAAACCCAGACAATTGGTCTATAACCGACTTGAACTTTTTGGATGACATCGAAATACTTAACTGATAGTCACTTTCGGGAATTTCCATCATATCTTCCTCGTTATCTATCATCGGTACTTTAAAATACTTATTAAAGTTTTCTTTATTTTCTTCACCGGAGGTTAATTCTATTTCAAAATTATCTCCTGTGATATCCATGTTTATATTTTGCCCACTACCTCTGGCATTTAACATCTTAAACAATATTCCACTATTCACGCCTATTATTACAGCTTCGTCCACATTATATTCATCAAACCATGAGGATAACAAATTTAGTTCATATATACTTACATGAGACCCATCCATACCCTGGATATAAACCTTATCGCACCCTATATGTATGTTTATGTTAGTCGAAAATAGCTTTAAATGTTGGAATATATTTACAAAATCAATACATTTGTCTTCCTCAATTATCTTAATAATCATCTTTATTGTATTAATGTTATAATCTTAAAATTATTTTCAATTTTATTTATAAATGCTAAAAACTAAATTACTCGATGAACTAATGGATAATATTGAAACAAAACCACCGTCTACACCTGAATTATATGATATCGTACTTGATAGTGGGGCTAATAATGGGGGGTATTTAATTGGATGTCTATTATATCTAAAGGAACTAGAGAAAAAAAAATATATTAAAATCAGAAAAATTTCGGGAAGTAGTATTGGGGCTATATGTGCTTTTTTTTATATGTGTGACCATTTAGAAATGTATGATGATATTTATTCTAATACTAGAAATGATATCATTAATAATTTAAGTTTAAAAAAATCGGCTCAAATGTTAAGAACTTTTTTTAATCAACAAAAAAATGATTTTTATATTCGTTTTAATAATAGGCTTTATATTTCATATTATGATATTAATAAAAAATGTGATATCGTTGTTCACAAATTTAAAAGTAATAAGGATTTATATTTAAAATTACGCTATTCTACATTTTTGCCTTTATTCATCGATGGACGACTATCTATGAATAATAAAACAGATGCAGGAGTACCTCATGTTTTTTATGAGGATAATAAGGTGTTATTTATTAATTTAACTACTATTAAAAAATTTGCAACACAATTGAACATATCTACTAAGAACTCTATGTATAAAATACTTCATGGTATTATTGATATACATCAATTTTATACCACAGGTTTGAAAACTGAATTATGTAGTTATGTTAATAACTGGACTACCTATGAAACACTTGTGTTTAAACTAAGAGTTTTATTTTTTTATATATTAAAATTTATTTTGTCATATTTAATTGAATTAAAAAATCACTATGAGACACATAATGAACAATATAAATCTAATATTTTTGAATATATTGCTTCTACTATTAGAAATCATATTCTACTTACTAATACTTTTTAATTTACATTTGACACTACTTCTTCTACTACTTCTTCTACTTCTTCTTCCACTACTTCTTCTACCACTTCTTCTACTACTTCTTCTTCTACCACTTCTTCTACTACTTCTTCTTCTACTATGTCTTCATTTGCATCTCTCTTCTCTCCTCCTTCTATAGATCCTTCTTCATTATCTTGATTAGTCCCTATATCATTTATTTCCATCTCGATGTTATCACCTACCTCTTTATCTGTACCAACGCTATTATCAGCTGTCATGTCTTCGTAGTTTATTGTATTTGCTATCGATCCATCATATCCAACTGCGGTTATTGATATTTCTTCATGGTCAAACCTATCTCTAAATTCTCTAAATTCTTCGGTTATATCATGAATAGCAGTCTTTAAAAGAGCAATTTCATTATCCTTCTCGTCCTTAACTAATTTAACCTGCATATTAATAGTGTTCATATCGGGAATACGATGTATTGCATCTTCCACCTCACGTCTTATTTTTCCAAGTTTTTCATCAATATTTCCCGATGTAGTATTGTGTGTTTCAAATTCAACACCATTATCTTGTAATATTTCTTCTACAATTGATAGTTTTCTATTTAACATCGCAAATGCTTCAGGAATTGATAGTTCTTTCCGATTACTATTCATATTTTCTACGGGAGGAGTTGGTTCAAAATGGACTGGTTGGGGTACCGGTTGGGGGAGTGGAGGAATACCTCTTTGTCTAGACCGAACACCACCACCTCCCTGAACCCGAGGTGCCACTTGACGTTGAGGCATTACTTGACGTTGAGGCATTCCTTGACGTTGAGGCATTCCTTGACTTTGTCCTTGAATTTGAGACATTCTTTGACTAGCAGTCATCGTTTTATTCAACGGTTGGGGGGGCTCACTTGGTTGGGTACTAGTTCGTCTATTTTTTGCTGCTGCCATCGCACGACTACTCATTCTTTATTTATATACCATTAAATATTTAAATGTTTATTACGCATTACTTAATATTATTAACAACACTAAATTTAAACTTTTTAATTTATCAACATTTCTTTCGATATTATATTGAATAACTTTTTATCATCGATATTTGTTACATCAATACGAGTTTTACAATCTTTTGATATTTTCCCCTTTATTAACCTTGTTATCGTGGGAACAAACATCTTTATATTATATTTATTCATATATTGATTAAATATTATATTTATTCACAAAATTTTCCCAAAAAAAAAAGTGCTTTTTTCAAAATGGACAAAAATATTAAAGTCGCACAAAAAATAAACAAAATGGACAAAAAATGGATAAAATCGATGGTATTTAAAAATGCTTTTTTTCCTAGAGAATGCTCTTAATTGTATAAAGTGTTTTATATCGTTGTTATCATCTACAAAAATTGTGTGGGAAAGTATCCTAACATTGAAGAAATGGACATTTTGAAAATGTCCAAAACCCAAATGTTAGGGCCAAGCCTCACAGGATTTCTGCAAGACCATAGAAAATTAATTAATATATTGAAAATAAGAGCATCTTCTAGGAAAATCACTTTTTTAAGGAAAGATTTATATTTTATAATTTTTGGACAAAATTGAAAAAGGCGACAAAAAGAGAGTTTTTTTCGTGAGATAAATACTAAAACCGACGAAATATTCGTCACTCTCTCATTTTTGTCCATTTTTGAAAATACCGTAAAATGCCGTAAATACCGTAAAATGCCGTAAAATACCGTAAAATGCCGTAAAATGCCGTAAAATTCAAAAAGTAATTGAAAGTATTTAGAGATATTTTCTTCGTATATACTATAACGAAGAAATGTCGCAAAAAGTCTCAAAAGAATATAAATGTGAAGCATGTGACTATGTTACATGTAAAAAAAGTGATTATACTAAACATTTATTAACTAGGAAACATACATTACAAATCAATACTAATGGAAACTCACTAAATATAAGGGATTTTAAATGTGAATGTGGAAAAATATATAAACATCAAAGTTCATTATGGAATCATAAAAAGAAATGTACATTTATAGAAGAGGAAAAAGAGAAGGTGGAAGTAAATAATCCAGAAGTAGAAGCAGCTAAAAAATTAGTACAAGCAGAAGAAAAGAACGATCAGTTAATGAATGTATTGACGAATATGACTCAAAGTATTAAAAATTTAGAGTCAAAAATAGAAAACCAACCACCTCAAACAACAAATAATATAGTAAATAACTTTAACTTGAATGTATATTTGAATGAGACATGTAAAGATGCGTTGAATTTAACTGATTTTGTAGATTCGATTCAACTACAATTAAAGGATTTGGAGAATATGGGAAAGATGGGATATGTAGACGGGATGTCAAATTTAATAATAACAGAATTAAATAACTTAGAAAAGGAAAAGAGACCTATTCATTGTTCGGATTTGAAAAGAGATATACTTTACATAAAAGATAATGATGTTTGGGAGAAGGATAATAGCAAGGTACAAGATGCAGTAGTAAAGTTGGAAAAGAAGAATTTTAAACAGATGCCTGCGTGGCTCGAGGAGAACCCGCAAGCGAAATGCCCAACTTCTGAAAAGAGTACAACATTTCATGATATACTTCAAGGTTCATTTAGTCAACAGGAAGGAAAAAAGATAAAGAAGGTCTTAAAAAATATAGCCAAGGCAACACCGGTAAGAGAGAACAACAGTAAGATAGAATAAAATAATAATATATATTAGAAATGCAATCATTTTGTGCTGTGTTATTTATCGGTATTTTGAGACTAGTATCTAGTACCACGTGTGTTTGTACAACGGTACCTTGTCCTGAAGTAGGAGTGAATAAATTAACGATGGGCGATGGAAATGCCTATGTGACATATACGTATATTCAGCATGGAGATTATGTTGTAGTATCTGAAGCGAAAGCGGTTCTATCACCTGAGTCATTAGGAAAAGGCACTGATACGACAGACTGTACTCGTAAATATTCACGTATGCTAGAAGATGACGGTGATTCAAATTGTGATGCTGGACATATATTAGCGAAACATTTGGGTGGATATGGAAATGAACCATTAAATCTATTTCCCCAAAATCACCCAATAAATAGTGGTATATTTGCTCAATTCGAAGGTAAAATATATGATTGTATGCAAGAAGCAGATGAAGGAAATCTCTCATGGTTATTTACATATAGGAATGCCACAAGTACCCAGCCAATATCAGTAGATTATAGTGCGTCATTTGATAAAGGGTGTTCTCCATTAAATGAGATATTTGATAATTAAAATTATATAATAATTGAATAAAAATTATATAATTATGTTTTGTTTTTCCTAGTACGACAATACGATCTTTTTTTACCATGAACAACTTTACATGTGTTATATTTACGGCACCGATTAGGGTTTTTAATAGTTTTTCCCTTACAAATACTAGTAGTTTTGAATATAAATTTCATGGGAATACCATAGTCCATAGCATATGAGATTCTTCCGTCTGTATCTTTACCCATATCATGCTGCATTTTTTCGTTAAAATAACCAGTATAAAATTTTAGAACTATTTTTTCAAGTGTTTTTTTTTGTGCAGATTTGTTCTTATTATTATATGCGTTTTCTAGTTCTTTGACAAGTGTTTTTTCGGTTTCAGTATTGTTTTGTGAATTTTCAAATCTGAAACCGATTTTGTAATAATATGGAATAACTTCTTTTATTGCATCTAAACGAACATCCTTAACATTAATTTTTTTTCCATATGTAATAATTGAATCAATAATATTTTTACCGGCTAATTTTGGTGTATTTGTATTTTTACGAGTAATCATACGATGTGTTTTTGCATTACATATTAAACTAATATGTAAATGTTTTCCCTCGTAATTATCATGATAGACAGTAGCAAAACCTCTTATTTGATCCCTAAACATATTAACAAATAAATAGTCTGCTGCGTCAATACTTTCAATTAAGAAGTCTTTTTTGATTTTTGATAAACAAAATGATCTAGTACCTGATGATATAATTTTACTGGCGAATTGGTTGTATTTTAACTTGTCTTTTTTTTTATGAATAAATAATATTTCGGACATACATAACCGTTAGAATAAAATATTATAATGTATATGTTAATAAAGGATGTCAAATGGTTTAAAGGGATAATCGTATTGTATAATAAGTATGAGTTACAGTTCAGCTCCTGCACAAAGCGCAAGTCAAAGCGACAATTTCCTCGGTCAAGTTAAGTGGTTCAACGCCCGTGCTGGTTTTGGTTACATTACGGTAATGGAAGGTGATAGAAAGGGAGAAGATGTATTTGTTCATCATTCAGCAATTAATGTTGTTGATCGTATGTATAAGTATCTAGTCCAAGGCGAGTATGTGGGTTTTCAGATTGGAAAGTCTCAATCAACCACTCACGAGTTTCAGGTAGAGACTGTAGGTGGATTGGGTGATAGCGGTAAGTTAATGTGTGAGACTCGTCTCATGAATCAGCGTGCTCGTCCCCGTACTCCCGGAAGTGACCAAGTAGGAGAAGAGGGTCAGCAAAGCCAACCCGGTCGTGGGGGTGGCCGTGGGGGTGGTGGTGGTCGTGGTGGAGCACGCCCCCCTCGTCGTGCTGGGCCTCGTAGCCAAGGCGGTCAACAAGATAGGGGTCAAGAGGTAAAGGTTGAGAACGGAGAGAACTAAATACTTGATAAATAAATTCATAAATAATAATGTTTTAATTATATATGAATAAAAAAACTAGAAAACTTAAAAGAACCACTCAACGTGGCGGGTTTATTGTATCGCCAACAAATCCTTATTTCATGGCCGTTGCTGCTGTAATAGGCGGTTTGTATGCTTATGGTAGAAATCAGAATTCAAATACTGAACCGACTCCTGCTCCAGATAATAATCAAGCCGGTGGGGGGAAGTTTAGAAAAACACGAAAAAGAAAGGGAGGAATGGAACCTTCTTCTCCGGATTCAAGAAAGAGAGGAATGGAACCTTCTTCTCCGGATTCAAGAAAGAGAAAGACAAATACTCGAGAAGATAAGATAGCAAAGATAAATTATATAAATTCATTAACTATAGGAAATTTTAATGATGATTATTTCAATGGTGAAATACCCCCACACAAAAGTTTGTATCGTTCTCTTAGTAATGTAAGTAGTATAGATTTTAATAAGTTTACTGATGGTACCCGTAATATAAGTGAACACTATAAGGGTTGGCGTGCGAACGAAGCAGCGGACAGAAGAAAAATTAGGTTTAATAAAAAAACACAGAAGGGTTCGGACGGAACTGCCGAAGCGGCCATTTCAGCTTTTGATGCTATCTCCCGCAATGAGAGAGAAGATGTCAAAATTCAACGTGAAATTGACGAGGAAGCGGCGGTAGAGTTTGAGAGAGAAACATTTGATATGGAAGAGATACCTGACACTCCAGTAGGTGTTAAATATGAAGATGTTGGCTCTGTAACGCAACCCAAGCGTGGTTTCACACCTGATAAAAAATCCAAAGACTATGATAAATCCAAAGACTCTGATAAATCCAAAGACTCTGATTTATACTTAGATTCAGATGGTTTAGATGGTTTAGGGTTCGATTTTAGATCGGAGGTGGATAAGGAGGTGGATAATTCTCCACGTGGAGAGTTATTTCCAGGTAAAGGAAAACGGGGCGGAAAAAGGATTAATAAAACCCGTAGGAGAAAATCAAATAAAAAGAAAAGAACCCGTAGGAGATAGTAAATGTTACGATATTTAATTAATATTATTAATATATATATTAATGAAAACACGAAAAAATAACATTAAAAGGATAAAGTTGAAAACAAAAAGATATTTACAAAAATTTAAAGATAAGATAACTATAAAACGTATGAAGGGTTCTGGAGAAAATGAAAAGAAAAAAACTTTAAAAAATAAACCCAATGTGACAGTTATTAAAAACATTAAGAAATTAAGAACAGAAGGTGCTGGAGTATTAAAAAAACTGAGGGAGAAATCACTTGAGAAAATATTAGAGGAATCTCGTGTATCTTATTATAACGATGAACCGTTAATAACCGATAATGAATATGATATAATAAAGGAATATATGGAGGAGAAATACCCCCAGAACAACGAATCGACCATAATAGGTGCTGATGTAAAGGTGGATAAAGTTAAATTACCGTATTTTATGGGTTCGATGGATAAAATAAAACCAGATACAAATGCAATAGATAATTGGAAAACGGATTATAGTGGTCCATATGTATTATCTACAAAATTAGATGGTGTAAGTGGATTGTATTCTACAGAGAATAATGAAGCAAAATTATATACTAGAGGGAATGGAAAGATTGGTCAAGACATATCAAAATTTATAGGTAAGCTGGATATGCCCGATTCAGATAAAATTTCGTCTGATATAGTGGTTAGAGGTGAGTTTATAATTAGAAAAGACATATTTAAAGTGTATTATGGTGCAGATTTTGCAAATCCACGTAACTTTGTATCGGGTGTAATAAATTCAAAGTCTCCTTCGACCGAAAAGTTAAGTCATGTTGATTTTGTAGCATATGAATTAATAAAACCAGTATTAAAGCCAAGTGAGCAATTTACATTTATGGCGGAACAAGGGTTTATAGTTGCACAAAATGAGGTGCATCCGAATGTATCAAATGAACTGTTGTCTGATAAATTGGTAAATTGGCGTAATGATTCTGAATATGAAATGGATGGTATAATATGTTGTGATGATAATATTTATCCTCGTATAGATGGTAATCCTGATTTTGCCTTTGCGTTTAAAATGGTATTGGGAGATCAAATAGCAGAAGCTAAAGTACTAGCGGTGGAATGGTCGCCCAGTAAAGATGGGCTTCTTAAACCCCGAATAAGAATTGAACCAATAAATTTGGGTGGCGTTAAAATAGAATATGCTACAGCATTTAATGCTGCTTTTGTTATGAAAAATAAATTAGGAGTAGGAGCTAAAATAAAAATTATTAGAAGTGGAGATGTAATTCCATATATAATGGATGTATTTGAGCCAGCGGAACATATAATGATGCCATCTGAGGACTATGAGTGGTATGGTAATACCGAGACAGATATTGTATTGAAAAATAAGGGAGATAGCAAAGAAGTTAGTATAAAGAATATAGAATTTTTCTTTGGAAAATTGGATGTAGAAGGATTGGGAGAAGGAAATATAAAGCGTATATTTGATGCAGGGTATGATACAGTACCTAAAATAGTTAATATGTCATTAGACGATTTGAAAAACATATTTGAGACTAAGGGTGGAAAGGTAGGAATACTTGCTCCCAAGATACATAGTAATATTCATAAAAGACTTGAAGAAGTAGAATTAGTTGATTTAATGGCTGCCTCTAATTTATGTGGTCGTGGTATGGGCAGTAAACGAATGTTGATTATTCTAGAAGATTATCCTGATGTATTAACTAGTGTTGAGAGTGATAGTGAAAAGGTAGATAAAATTCTTAAAATAAAGGGAGTAGCACGTAAGACAGCTGAATTATTTGTTAGTAATATAACTCAGTTTCTTACATTTTTAGATGAAATTAATATGAAAAAGAAGTTGGACTTCGTATTAGAAAAGTCAGAGATAAATACGGACCATGTATTGTATAAAAAAAGTATAGTAATGTCTGGATTTAGAGATGATGATTTAGAAAAAAAATTAAATGAGGTAGGTGCTAATTTAACATCTTCTGTTTCGAAAAATACGTTTGCTGTAATAGTGAAAGATCTTAATAAAGTAACGGGTAAGGTAGATAAGGCAAAGAAAAATGGTGTAAAAATATTTGATAAGGAAGGGTTTATAACTGAATATTTTTAATATGTAATATATATTATTTTATACATATATATTATATGGTGAAACGTGAAATAAAACATACATATCATCGTGGTCCGCCACAAAAGGTAGGTAATGTTACACTTCCAGGTCATGGAAATACTGAACATCCATATACTAGACATCCAAATAGAAGTGAACCAACAACTACTGGAAGTGCTCCAGACAATACACCAGAATTGACTCCTGAAAGGGGAGGTGGAAGAAAAAGTAACAGGCGTAAAAAAACTATGAATAAAAAGAGGAAGACCGCAAAGAAGCGAAAAACAAAAAAGGCAAGAAAAACTAGGAGACGAAAAGTAGCAGGTACAGGAGTTGGGAAAACTATGTATAGAGAAGTACATAAAAAAATACTAGGAAGACATTCACATGGGGAAGAGATGGAATGGCAGTCGAAGGTCGCAGCACAGGCTGCTGCTACCAAGGAAAGAAAAAAAAATAATGACGTGCTTTTAAACAAAATAAGACAAAGTAAGGATTATACTGAGATGCATGAAATCTCGGCGACGAGTGATCCAGATATAAAGTTTTTGGTGAAGGGGGGGAATTATGTTGAATTCCAAGGTGCCGACGCAAAACCTGTATTAAAACAACTTGGAGAATTTAAAGAGGTGTGGAAAGGTCCTTTTAATAAGCTGGGACAAGAGATTAAACTTATATTTGAGAATAAAACATTATACGGTTTTGGTATTGGTGGCGGTGACGGGTGGCTACAAGATAACACTAGTTTAAGAGGCAGAGTATTTAAAGTAAATTCTGGTGATATTTTGTCAGAAAGTAAAGATCTTCCAAAAGATTTGGTACCGCTGACCATGTCATATGTGGGTGGTAGAAAAAGAAAAACAAGAAAGGCAAGAAGAAATAAAAGAGTATAATATTAGCACCACATACATATATTAAACTGTTTAGTACAGTCTAAACATACTTTAGGTGCTAAAAATAGATACCCAAATGGATTAGATACATGATCCGGGTTCGAGAATCCATGTACTTTTTTTAATTTGCATACTCTACATAGAAAACGACATGGACTAATCATAGTTTCATTTTCGTGAATTTTATGAATTTTACATATATTCATATATGTGTAAACATGTAAAAATTTATTTAAGTATAATATATATATATGAAGCGTGTCCAGTGCAAAAAGTGCAAGGGGACAGGATTTATAAAGTATGAAAAGAGGGTATGTTCTGTATGCGATGGATGTGGGTGTATGTGTAGTATGTGGGATTTGTGCTCTGTGTGTGATGGAGATGGAGAGGTGAATAGCGATGAAAAGGCGGGTGAATAGCGGGTGAATGGCGAGGAATAGGCGAGGAAAGGCGGGTGAATGGCGAGGAATAGGCGGGTGAATGGCGAGGAATAGGCGAGGAATAGGCCAGGAATAGGCGAGGAATAGGCGAGGAATAGGCCAGGAATAGGCGAGGAAAGGCGGGTGAATGGCGAGGAATAGGCCAGGAATAGGCCAGGAAAGGCGGGTGAATGGCGGGTGAATGGCGAGGAATAGGCGGGTGAATGGCGAGCCATTTCTCATTATGTGACCCATTTCTGCATAGCCGTTGAATGAACCATATAAATTCGATTACTGATTTATATAGTTCCGTTGAAAGTTCCGTTGTGTGGAGTTAGATGATAGTGTTAGTTCTCTCTCTTCTCTCTTAGTATGTGAAAAAAAGTATAAAAAGATGTAGTATATGTAAGTGAATAAAGGTGTAATGATATGGGTGTAGGAGGGGATTGAATATGGATTGACGAGAGAAGCCTGGCTCATCCCGGGAGAATAGCCGGGGAATCCCGGGAGAATGACAAGAGAATGACAGGGGAATGACAAGAGAATGACGGGTGAATGACAAGAGAATGACGGGGGAATGACGGGGGAATGACACTCGATTTCATAACCCATTTCTCATTATGCTACCCATTTCCGCATAGCCGTTGAACCCGCAACGCAACGTAACTATGTGGACACAGCAATTCAAATACTGATGCCCGGATAGTTCCGTTGCGAGGTAGATGACAGGGTACATCAAAAAAAATTTTGACTAGTTAATAGGGTTACATAATAATAATTTTAGCGACTACTTTGTTAAACTGTTCTGGGTGGATGTCTTGGGCGATGTGTATCTCAGAGAATTCCGCACGACACATGGGGCAAATGCATCGTGTTTTTGCGGTGGTGGATGTGCATGTTGCACAGAAGGTATGCTTGCATGGTAGTCCGACGATGGGTTCTGCGTCATAGCAGATGCAACACTCTTCCTCAACGGTGTAATTTTCAAAACTAGGCACCATCTTAAGGGACAAGGACTTGGGTGCACGCGGTATTGCAACGGCAGCATTAACATCGCGTCGGACACGAGTGACCCACGCGTTTAACTGGGTCAAAGAGTGATTCAGCGTGGGATCTATCACTGGTGCCGCCCTCGATGCGTGAGCTGGGGCGCCTCCAGCAGCACCAATTGACACCGGCCGACCTTGTCTGGCTCCGGCAGACGCAATTTCCTCTGCTCTTCGCAGGCGGTTTCTTTCTTCTCTTCGCACGTTCTCTACTCTCTGACGCTCGAGCACACGCTCGCTGTACTGCCTTGCACGTTCAACGATGAGCAATTGCTCTTCCCTCCACGCAATACCTTTGGCACTTTCCGTAAATGCCCGCGTCATTTCTTCCTTCATTTGGATAATTTCGTCGGGGGTAGCGGGGTCTAGAGAACGACAAATGCGACGCCTGCGATCGGCCTCCAATTTACAGGTGGGGCGGGTATGACCCATGATTTCACACCAACTACAGCTGGCGGGCTTTCTCATATTTCACGAATAGGGATCTTTTCATTAATTATAAATCGGTTAGCGATACAGATAGAATCACTTTTTTTCAGATAAGTATTTGAACAATTGCCCGAAAATAGCGGGGGATATGAAAACTAGATAGTATAGTAATGTAACTGTTTTCTCACTGCCTCGTGAACGCAGTCGATTTGTGGGAATAACTCTTCTAATTTGGTAGTATCCAAAAAGTTATTTGAACGGTCTGCAGCTAATATGGTTCGCTGTTCTTCAACGGAAAAGTTTTGCCAGGTGAAGGCGGGATCCACGATGTCGGTATACATTTGGAGGATTTCGTTATGACTAATTAAGCCGGGATTGGTTAAATTGATTGTGCCCGTAGTGTTATTTCGCATCATTTCCAATACATATGGAAGCAATTCGGGTAAAACGGTCATGGAATTTGGAACAGAACACACCTTTTCATAGGTAGTGATTTTGGTAATAAAGTTCCGACTATTTTGGGAACCAGTAATGGGCATCCTGATGCGGAGATTTAACACATTATCGCCAAACACATGCATTAATTTATCCGTAAACCCTTTTACGATTGAATAGGATGAACCGAAAAAGTTGGGCTCATCCCCTTCGAGAAAGCCATTTTCTTCTTTGCCGAAGGGGTGGTCGTCCTCGTCGAATTTGAAAATGCACCCAGTACCCAGATACGTGTAATGAACAGCCTCTTCTTTGCAAATAAGAGCCAACAGCAAAGGCGAATAGAGATTATCCCGAACATTTTCGGTCAACTTACCTTCTTGTTCTAAATAGTCAATAGTGGTATATTGACGATCGCCGATTTTACCGTGGGTTCTACCGATAAAAGACACCACATGACTGGGGCGAACCGTCTTAATTTCCCGCAACACATTTTCGTAATCGTCCACCCGAGAGACACCACACACAAATTCGGTATTTGCACACCGAAGTATATCCACAAACTGTTGTCCGATCCAACCATTACTGCCGTACACCAATACCTTCATATACATATACCAGCTTGCTATAATTTGCACATTATTACGAAATACACAGAAAATCACACGCTAATTGCGGGGGAATTCACAACCCATTTCTCATTATGTTACCCATTTCCGCATAGCAAAGGATCAGTAATTTAACTGGCGATAAGCATTCGAATGGCGGGGGAATTACGTTGAATAGTTCCGTTGGGGGGCTAGATGTGAGAGTACAAATAAAAAACACAAGATGAGACACTAGACGACAAGGTATCCCCCCGCAAATCCCACGCAATTCTTTGGGAAATAGTAAAGGTATTCCCACGCAATTCTTTGGGAAATAGTAGAGGTATCCCCACGCAATTCTTTGGGAAATAGTGACTATTTATTTTCAGGAATAGAATATTATATCATTATTATATATGCAGGAGCAAGCCATCAATAATAATCTCTTATTTAGGATAGCGGCTAATATACGTGAGACTATAGGAAGGTGTGTTGCTAATATATTACCTAAAAAAAAAGAAGCAGTTGGGGTAGCCCAAAGACCCAGCGCAGTTGTATTATTGAATGCCCATGGAAACTATCCATATGGATTGTTTGATAGAGAGGATGTTCTTGGACCGTTTACTAGACAGGTTAAGGCAGAGAGTTATAAAGAATATTCTATTGAAACCCACCTGAAGACACTTGTAGACGATAATAGCGAGTTATATAAATATATTATATCTACGTTATTTCAAAATGTAAAATATACTAGTAGCGTATCTGCTCCTTATTGTGGAATGATGGTGGGAAGAATTGAATCCAAAGAAGAAGATTCTGATGAGCAAAAAATGATTAATGCAAAATCAAGTCGTGAACAAGAATATGAGATTGTAGAAGGTGTCGCATCAAAATTCCAACAGGATAACCCAGACGATGATGTAGCTGTATTAAAACTATTTGATGAAATGCGGCACGCACTTCGGGCTAATGCAAATATAAAGTATCGTACGAAACCCGAAGAGTTCTCCGAGTATGAATCTTTAAAGGATTTTTTAATGTATATAAATAAGATGATCAATGATAACACTCTATACAGTAGTTACCCTTTATGTCCAATACAATTAGATAAATTTTATATTTTTCAGGCAGGTGATGACGAAGATGAATCTTTGTATCCAGAGTACGGGTTTCATATATGGATAGGTAACGAGAAATATAATTTATTGAATATAGATGATTATGCCCGTATACAGGGTAATGTGATAGCCAATATACCAGACAAAACCCATCAACCTTTTGCGAATCATGTATTAAATAATATAATAAAAGAGGGTATGACTGGTGAAACCCCAAGTTTAAGATTATCCGAAATATCATTATTTTTATGGTCGTTGGATCTAAAAGATATAATTATATCGGATAGTGCATGTAGTATTGTTTTAGATATGCAAGGATCTGATATAATAACGAAAGATAACTTTAAAAATACGATAGGTCGTTTATATAAAACGGTAATTCCACAAGCGGAAGAATCTCAACTATCTCAACAATCTCCGGTACGAAAAAAACCCGTTCCTGTTAAAGCCGCTAGCAGAAAAGTAGAAAAACGCAAATTGGGAGGGAAAAAAACCAAAAGAGCCAAGAGAACCAAGAGAACCAAGAGAACCAAGAGAACCAAGAGAACCAAGAGAACCAAGAGAACCAGAAGAAACAAAAAACAAAAACAAGATTAGGGCAGTACAAATAATACAATATGGATATTGTATTATTAAATTAGTATGGATGTGTAATAGATTTAGTTTTAATAATATCGTTGTTAACATTTTTGATATGAATATGCTCGTCATTCCAACAGGATACGCATTTGCTGATACTTAAATTCCAAGTAGGTTTGATTTCTGGAAATATACCATTAAATATAAGCTCAGCTCTTTTTTTATGAAAATCAGAAGTAGAAATAATAATATTGGGCGGATAATCGAGCGAGAAATTAGCCTGTACCCATAGTTTTAGATAGGCGAAATTTTCAGCGGTATTTTGGGCGAGTTGGTCTTGAACGATATTGATATCACCATAGTTAGATGAAAATAGGTTGTTCATTTTCGAAGCTTCAGACGATGAGTGGTCGTTTTTGAACGCTTCTTTAACGCCCCCACTCAAATAAAGGGTAGTGTGTTTCTCGGAATGATTAATAAAATTTATAGTAGAATAGACTCGTTCTTGAAGAATGTTATTATCATGAGAACCTAATACTATAATAACATTATGAGTAGTAGCATATGAATTCCCGATATTAACAATATTCACAATATTCCCAACATACAATAGGGCGATGAAAAGGATTGAAATCATATTTTAAAATAGTAGATTTAACTAGAATAGTAATAAATAATATAAGGAAAAAAATTCAATTTTAATTAAATAAGTGAATATAACATTTATTTTACACCTTCGCATTCCGATATTTAATACTTTCAATACAATATTTAAATATAAATTGCGAGTGTAATTCATCTAATTTCACTAGAATCAGTAACCGTCGTCAGGAGGAAGATCGTCGTCAGGAGGAGCTTCACCACCGCCAATCAGTAACTCAATACCAGTACTACCATTATAATAAGAACCCATATCAACATGATTATGGCAATTTATATATACATATGTTCCAGCAGCCGCAGTAGTAGAAGGTGTATATGTTGTTGTAATAGTTCCATCACCCGCAGTAGTAGAAGTAGAAAGGATTGTTGCTGATGAGTAAGTATCCCCGCTAGTTATTGCGAGTGGATGATTAGTATTACTAATGTGGCTTTGAATAAATGTAAACTCTAATCCAGTCTCTAATTTTATATTAGCTACCTTTGTCAACGTTGCGGCTGTGTAACTGCTGTCGTCCGCATGAAGATAAAATTTAAGTGGTCCACTTAGCACGGTGATCACATCACTCGCCAAGTAGTTTCCATCACCTGGATTGTTAATGACCACACCATTAATACCACCATTTGCATTGGTAGTGACATTAACAGTTAGTCCTGATCCGCTACCTCCGGTGGTAAGCATACCAGTTTCAGTATAAGCACCATAACCACCATCTTCACCACCATAACCCATATATGGAAATGGAGGCTGAATAGAATTAATAGTGACGGCTGTGATAGCGTTGAGATCGAATGAGTTAATTCCGCCCGACCCTGTGACGGTGAGGATATCTTCCACACTGTAGCCCGAACCAATATTGTTAATGACCACGCTGGAGATGTAGCCAGTTGCATCGGTAGTGACATCTACAGTTGCTCCCGAGCCGCCTGCAGGGCTCACGGTGGTAGCCATTCCAGTTACCGACAGGGAAACACCATGCTCTCCGGTAGTGGTGGTGGTGGTGGTGATGTGGCTGGTGCCATAGATCGTCATGATATCGGTCGATTTCGCGTCGGAGAAGGAACTCTCGCCACCAGCGTTCCACACGTTATTCCCTGCCATATCTCCACTACCATTACCGCCCATAGGCATCAGCAGTGCCCAGTCACCAGTAGAGGGAGGAGTATAGGAGGAAATATAGACAGAAAATGTTTGTATATCATTATTGCGGTGTACACTACCATCTTTGGTATATTTGAATTTTATTGTATCTCCGTTGACTACTGTTAAAGATTGATTGTAACTCCCAGAAGTAGTTTCAATACCATTAATAAAACGATAAACCCCACTATCGGTATTTGGTCCAGACACACGCCATTGCTCGATATCATTCAAATACACGCCAGCAAAATCATAACCGAATTCTGAACTAACCGTAGAATTAATAACCGCTATATCAGATCCACTAACTCCACTAACTATAAATATAATTTCAGCAACAGTACTATGATAAATTTCATTATTCTTATTAGTAGATTCACCAACCATCGGGCTAGCCTGTGTACCGGAACCAGAATAAGTAAAATAGGCACTGCTATAGTATGTCAGTCCACTGCCACTGCTGCTACCGCTAACACCAACACCAACTCGAAGGGGTGATGCGAGGATAGTACTATCAGTTGTATTCTGGATCAAATAATAAGAAGAGAAGCCGTCGAAGGCGTTGAGACTGCCGAGACTGGCTTTACCGTTAGTCCAAGCAGTCCCACCATCGTTACCGGCGCTCACCTCTGCAGAAGTCAGGGAGTTATTGATGATTTGTAGCAGCGTCATACCATTGTACGGAGAATCCATCGTATATTCGGCCATCCTGCCGGACGTGTCTGCTATTTTAATTTTGTTCAACACTAAATCGTCATACGCACTAGTTTTGCCGGTGCTTCCGGAAACCGAACTGGTATTATACGTAGTTGTTCCTGTATTGTGCCAACCAGGCCAGTTGTTCTTAAATAAAGTATCGCTCATAACACCCTGGAAAAGTATGGCGTCTGTTTGTACTGATGTAGTATTATTTGTAACATGTACAGGTTCTGTTGTAAGTGTGCCACCTATACCACTTGCGTAAGCGTTGATAGTGAAAGGGTTAATTCCCCCCGATGCTGTAACTGTGAGGGTATTAGATGATGCGTAGCCCGAACCAACATTGTTAAGGACCACGGAATCGATGTAGCCATTTGCATTGGTAGTCACATCTACAGTTGCACCTGAGGCGTCACCAGTAGTGGTGGTAGCCATACCAATTACAGACAGGGGAGCATCTAAGGCAAGGGTGCCCCAAACCCCAGAGTTGGTCGAGATGTCTGTGATTGCGGCAAGGGGCAAATTGGGAAACCTTCCTGCCCCTGTCACGGTGAGGATATTGCCCACACTGTAGCCCGAACCAATAGTGTTAATGAGCACAGTATCGATGTGGCCATCTCCATTTGTAGTGACATCTACAGTTGCACCTGAGCCGCTACCTCCGGTGGTAGCCATACCAGTTTCAGTATAAACACCATGTCCCGTAGAAACAGGATATGGAGTCCACATTCTACCTACGGAAAGAAAAGTTGCATTAAGTGGGTCTGGAAGTGGGTCGAGATCGAATGAATTGATCCCAGTTCCTTCTTGCCAGTCGCTTTCAATAACATTTACGTAGTATGTTGCTCCCGGTTCAGGATCTGGTTCCGGTACCGGTTCCGGTTCAGGTATAGGTGAAGTACAAACATTAGAGAATATTAGTAGATCTTCTCCTCCCACGTTACTGATATCGTTGAATTCATACAAACTCGCTGTACCAAAATCACCTGAAACTGTGATTGTAACATCTCCATGGTAGAAATTGTATGAAATATCGTCGATCTGGCGGTAAGATGGAATATCTTGGTCACCTGTATATGTAATATAGCTGCTGTTTGTTGTATTTACTATGGCTATGGGATTAGTGTCAAGTACACCAGTAATTTTGTAAATACCGCTATTGAGACCATACTTTCTATATTGATTGTATGAGGTCTCCCCGTTGAGAAGAAACTTATTACCACCGCTATCGACTACATTCATGTTGCCGCTGGGGTCTAAGCACAGTATTTGTGGGGGTGAAGTACAATCACTAGAGAACGTTAGTAGATCTTCTCCACCCATATAACCATGATTATAACAATACAAACTCGCTGTACCAAAATCACCGTCTACCTCGATTGTAACATCTCCATAGTAGAAATTGTATGAAATACTGTCGACATCTTTTGTAGATATCTTATCTAGGTCACCTGTATATGTGATAGTGCTGTTTGTTGCACTTACTATGGCTACGGGATGACTGGATGGTACACCAGTAATTGTATAAATACTGGTATTGAGACCATACTTTCTTCTATCATTGTATGAGGTCTCCCCGTTGAGAAGAAACTTATTATTGATTACCTTCATGGCTGAATTGGGGTCTAAGCACAGTATTTGTGGAGGTGCGGGACAGGAAAAAGAGAACTTTAGTAGATCTTCTCCCCCCCCGTTACTGATATCACTGGTTGGGGAATACAAACTCGCAGTATCAAAATCATTTGAAACTGTGATTGTAACATCTCCATGGTAGAAATTGTATGAAATACCATCGACAGTATCTGTAGTTGGATTAGCTTGGTCACCTGTATATGTGATATTGCTGTTTGTTGCATTTACTATGGCTACGGGATGACTGGTTGGTACACCAGTAATTTTGTAAGTACCCATAGTAAGACCGTACTTTCTATCTGCGTTGTATGTGGTCTCTCCATTGAGGTGAAGAAACTTATTACTGCCGCTATCGACTACAGTCGTCATTGCTGAATTGAAATTTAAACATTCGAGGTCATAGGGTGGCACGTAAGGCGCTGGAATAACTGCCTTTTCGTTATATTTAAAAAAATATACTTTAACAGAAGTACTAGTAACACTAGAACTAGTATATTTCACATAATGTGGATGCGCATCAGCATCGAAGGAGCCGGGGTTGCCATCGGCACCGGGTGAGCCCTGGTGGACTTGTCCCCCGGCACCTGTGTGGCTATTCTGGATATTATTTTTGTGATATGTAGTAGTATGATTGCGTCTATTGGAGTCATCATTGTTGTGGTTATGATCTGTTTTGAAGTTTTGATGGTGGGGAGGAAGATTAATTACTGCATTAAGTGAGCCCAAGGTGCCATCAGTCCCAGGGTTCCCATTACCCCACTCCCAGGTATATGCTCGTGCTCCTTGCGCATTTAACGTAGCGCTATTACTTTCGCCTTCATCACTATTTATAATGACGGCAACGGTATTACCAGAGCCAGCCGGAAATTTTATATATTTATAAAAAAACATGACGACCCCGTCACCTCCCTTCCCCCCGTATCCGTGTGCGATGTGGTAGTTCCGGTTGCGATCGTAAACGGTCCTGTGTTGGCGGTGATTATTTGATCCCGTTCCCCAGAAATCATTCCAGTAGTCTGAGTCCTGACTAGAGAGGGAATTGTAATTCTCGGCTGCGGTGTCGTATACTCTGGAGTAGTTTTGAGACGTCGAACCACCACCATATGCAGCATCACTACCTTTTTTTGAGAGAAAATATAACTTTACAGCATTACACCAAGAAGGTATAGCTATATCACCTGATGTTGTAAGCTCTGCATACTTAACAATAACCCTATTTGTTTGATTAGCAGTAGCAGTAAACATTTTCGAAAATACCGGTTCATTATCAATCATAAAAGGTGGTGCCTCGTGCTCCTCACCATCACCGTAACAAAAAAAATTACTTTTATGTATATATTTTGAAAAGGTAGTACCATTTTCTGATGAAGAAAATCCAGTTGGCCCTGTTGTCATGTGGTTAGTAGTACTAGTTGAACCTGGAAAATTAGTATAATAGGTCTCAATAGTATTAGTAGAAGTAGAAGAAGAACTAAAAATCATATCATTTAAATCGACGCCCTCAAAATAGAATTTTTGGTTTTTTTGGCTCATAATATATATATAAATATATAGATAAATAATTATTTATATATTTATTTTGTAAAAATAATTAGTTGTAAAAATGTAAAAATGTAAAAATGTAAAAATTATATATTTTTACAAATAAATAATACACTAATTCTATTAGCGTCATTAAATCGTGCGTATGTTTTTGTTTTGTGAAAATAATGTCCTGGAAATTTAATACAATTATTATTAATGTGTTCATAAGCGAAACCTGTTGAAAAGTATTCGCAAGAAGGAATAAAATATAAATATCCTTGTGAATCCAGAAAGTTTTGTTTTTCACAATAAAAATCTCTATTTAATTGTGTAGTATTATAATTTGTGGGAAATAATAATGTGTCATTTGAAGTGAAAGCGAGTTCTTGGTTTAAGTTTGGATTTATTATATCTTTTTTGTCAAAATCAGCGCCGTATTTACCCTTTATAATATCAAGTATACTTTCTAAATTAATATTACTGGTAGAAGATGATTGGTTAATATCTAATGAGAAAATAGTATAATTTAGATCTTCCGAAAAAATCTTGTATTCCTGATTGTCTGTATGGGATTGTATATTACAAAAAACATCTTCTAAGTTGCCATTATAACTAAATTTATTTTTAATAGCATTAAATATAGTATCGGTGACATAATTATTGTTTAATAAATTAATATAATAAAAATTGTTATTTTTAAAAATATCTTTACGAGAAATAGGTGCGTCATTAATAATATTCTTTAATTGTAAAAAGTGATTATCGTTTAATATATTATTAATTTGTTGAACATTAGTTAAAATATCATCTTCTGTATACATAAATATAAATAATAATATACTTTAATATCTTTAATAAAGTATTAATAAAGTATTAATAAAGATATTAAGATATTAAGGTTGATTGGTGTTTTGATTATAATTAGGTAAAAATAGTTTAAATGCGACGACGCATCGTGTAATAGTAGAGTCATATTTTGGAGAATCGCCAATATGCATTAGTTTTGAATTAAATAACAAGCCAGAATTATTATTAGTTCTAATAAATCGAATAGGTTGATTGGGTGTTTTAATATGAAAATATCCATCGTTATCGTTATTATTAACTTTGTCGATAAAATTAGCATCTTCTATAGTAGGAGTAATATTTTGAATAGCTTTAAAATATTTTTTATATATTTCAAAGTTTGGATTATGTGATGAAAGTGTAGAATTATAATTGACGTATAAACATAGAGTATAATGACCTGGGCGGGTATCATCGTAATGCCAGTTACCGTATTGAGTTGCTGTTTGTGCTGAACAATATATTCTAATAACTTGGATATTATGTGTCCAATCGTATAACCCTCTAATGATGGACATCATATAAGAAGAAAAAAAATGAGTATGTGTTAAATCAAAACTCCAATGAGGACAAAAATAAGGATGCCATCCAATAGACGTATGATTATAATGTATATTATTCTGTGTGTCATTATCTTGTCCATCGTTGACTCCTGTCATTATGTCCAATAATATAGTTTGTAATTTTAAAAAGTCCTTTTCATTCAATAAGTTTTTAAAAAGGAACATTTTATTTTCTTCGTCTTTGTGTAGAATTATTTTGTGATCTATTGTATGTTGTGTTATAGTTTTGTTATTAATAAATGGGGTAGTTGAAATAAAATTATCAGAAACAGAGTCCATATATAATAAAAAGGATAGAATATATTTATATCTTTATAAGTTAATTAATTTAAATATATGTATGTATTGTATATTAATGGATTTATATAATATTGAAGTAGACGCAAACGGGGTATTGTTACCATTAAGTGAAATACATTGTAGTAGTTTAAAACCATATCAATTATTAAAATATCAGGATAATTGTGTTTTTTCTGAAATAGCAAAAAAAGCATTAATGAGTAGTGGTATGAATATAACTGAAATGCATATATTAATAGAATATAACAATATGGACACAGAAGAAGTTAACTCAAGATTAATATATAAAAATGATATTTTGAAATGTCGTATAAAACAATATATAACATTAACTGATATTGGAATAAAATGTTATTGTGATAAAAGGGGTAATATTCTAGTTAATAAATCAAAAATTGGAGGATGTGTTTTATTAAACAGTAATATAATAGATAATATAACTGTTATATCATGTGGTACAAGTACATTGAAAATAAGTTATTTTGACAAATGTCCAGATATTGATATTTTTTATAAGAATACTGATACTATAGAAAAAAATATACATACAAGGATGTTAGTAGAAGGTGATTTTATTAAAATAGATAAACCATTAAATATAGTTAATAATTATATTGATAAAAAAATGATAACGGATTTTATAGAATATCATGGCAACGATAACGTAGATAAAAACATAATAATATCGTTTGAAAATACAATAACGGAATTAGGAGTAAAAATATTAGATGAAAAATACAGCTCTTTTTCAGATACAATAAACGTTTTAAATATAGAAAATTTATTCTCTTATAATAATTTATTATTAGATGTTAACGGTGATGATATGTGTCAATATTTCCGAGACATGTGTAGAAATATAAAACGAAATACGAACGATAAAATAAATAGTTTGTTTGAAAAAGAAATATTTCCAGAATTATTTCTAGAACATAAATTAAAAACTGAGGAAGAACGGTTTATTCAAAAAATATGCATAAAAATTTTAGAAAAAAATAATATGAGTTATAATAATACGGAGTTTGACATAACTATAGGATACGACACGCATATAAATATTAATAAAGATAAAAAATATATTTCAATAATTTTATGTTTTGAATGTTGCAAAGAAGACGATAACCAAGTAGTAATAGTATCTGATAAAGAATTTTTTGATTCATCGCATGCTTATGTAGTTAAGCCGAAAGTATTGAACATAATATCTACAGGTGATAAATTATGCTATAAAAATATGATAAATATAGAAAATTATATACAAATAAATATATATGAAAAAATTAGTATAGATGATTATGTAACCAGTACATATCGTCGGTTATTAAAAAAACCGATGATAGAAATAGTAGATGATCCTTCACATTTTGCGAATAGGAAAGAATATATTATAAATTACATAGAAGACACCTCCGAAAAGCGTATTCAAACCAGTAATTGTGAAAATTTGAAAGTAGATTTTATTGAAAAAATATATCGTAATTATTTAAGTGGAAATAAAGTATTACATTTTATGTGTAATCACAATATAACATTTATAAATAATTATAATGAAAATATAAATACGTTGACAGTAAATAAGTCGATAATACATAAACGATTTCATGAATTATTAAAAACATTTATAATTAATAATGGAAATGAAAAATATAATATAAATGTTTCACATAGTTTATTTAATCCTGCGATACATGTATTTAAAAAAATAGTAGTAGAAGCAATAAACGAAGTATATAAAAATAATAGTTATTTATTAAATATCAAGGAAATATTTATTTTGCATAAAAATAAAAGTGATTTTAAAACTACCGGATATAATGATATAATAGATAATAAGAATAGAAATTTTATAGTATACACAAGTATAAATATTGATATAGAAGATGACTTATTTGGTGAAATAACATTATATACGAATTATGTAAATTATGAATATGGAAAAAAAACATTAAACTTTATAATAGAAACAGTAGACACAAAAGAAGATATAATAAGTATAGAAGAACAAGAACAATTGATAGAATTTGCTAATAGAAATATAGAAAAAATAAAAAAAATTCCAGAATGTGATTATAGTGATGAAAGTAAAACAAAAAAGATAACTCCATTTAAATATACAGAAATTAATAAATCTTGGGATATGACTAGTGATAAATGGGGTAATATAGATGAAAATATAAAAAAGATTTTAAACAACACGAGAGAAAGAATAATTGAGAAAGAGAAATTTGATTTTAAAGATGAGGAACCATCAAATGTACTAAGTTTTTTTCAGATGTTACAAAATGGTTCAGCAACACATTATCATAGAGATAGAAATGATATTGATATGTATCACATACGGTTTAATGTAATTATTCAAAATTCTGAATGTGGCGGTGAGTCAATATACAACGGTATTGTACAAAAAGGTATGGAAAGACAATATATAATGTGTAGATCGGGTATAGATAATCATTGTAGCAAGAGTATAACAGGTGATAAGCCTAGACTGGCAATATCATATGGTTTTAA
>Ga0209090_10000269_pt1 | contig 32533 bp, 30 predicted proteins | sample ArcticOcean_MG_C_9_FD_187432 | JGI IMG/M metagenome (GOLD analysis project Ga0209090, IMG submission 187432) | Marine microbial communities from western Arctic Ocean - ArcticOcean_MG_CB2_152 (SPAdes) (version 2) | ecosystem: Environmental > Aquatic > Marine > Oceanic | place: Arctic Ocean... | reverse complement strand
AGTCGGCTTCGCTACAACATTCTCAGTCGGCTTCGCTACAACATTCTCAGTCGGCTTCGCTACAACATTCTCAGTCGGCTTCGCTACAACATTCTCAGTCGGCTTCGCTACAACATTCTCAGTCGGCTTCGCTACAACATTCTCAGTCGGCTTCGCTACAACATTCTCAGTCGGCTTCGCTACAACATTCTCAGTCGGCTTCGCTACAACATTCTCAGTCGGCTTTTGGTTAGAGTTAGCTGTATTTTTTTGATTTCTATTTCTGTTTTGATTTCTATTTCTGTTTTGGTTTGGATTATTTTGATTAGCCTTATTATTTTGACTATCGTTGTTAGCCACATTAGAGCTATTTTTTTGAGCCTCCGCTGAGCCAGTCTTCTGATTTTCTTGTGTGCCTTGATTTCTATTTCGATTTTGATTTCTATTTCGATTTTGGTTTCTATTTCGATTTTGGTTTCTATTTTGAGGTCTACTAGTTTTTGACTCGGTAGTAGTCTTTTTATCTGAAGAAAATATTTCAGACAATTTACTCATAAACGAAACCTTCTTTTCAGGCATCTTTGTTGACGGGTGATTGGAAGATATTGCAGGAATGTCTGGCTTATCTATGTAATTAATTACATTCGGATTCTCCTGTGGCTTAGAAACACCTTGAAAGCTCTTATGATGAGAGTTTTTATCTCCTTTTTGCTTATTCATAGTGAAATGAGGAAAGTGCATATATTGATTAGGTAGAAGGGTGATCTTTATATTATGCTTATCCTCCATTTCAATTATGTTTTGTCTCTTCTCATTAAGCAAGTAGGTTATTACTTCAACACTTGATTGAATTGTTATGTCATCACCATTTTTATTTGAATTTAAGTTGTCTTCTAGCTGGCGAATAATTCTTAATGACAGTGAGGGGATAGTTGGATTTGTCCCGCTTCCATTACAAATTGAACATGTTTTTCCTGTCGACTCAGCAACAGAGTTCATTAGTCTTTGGCGAGATAGCTCTAACAGGCCAAATCTTGATATTGAACCAATTTGAACGCGAGCTCTATCGTTTGCAGTCGCTTTTTCCATGAGCTTTTCAATAGCTGTTCGATTCGATTCTGATGCCATATCAATAAAGTCTATTACTACAAGACCACCAATATCTCTTAATTGAAGTTGTAATGCAATTTCTGATGCCGCATCTAGGTTTGCTTTATAAGCGGTATCTTCAATGCTTGTTCCTTTTGTTGCCCTGGCAGAGTTGATATCAATTGCTGTTAACGCCTCTGTAGGGTCAAATACAATTGTAGCTCCAGATCTCAAAGCAACTTCTCTATTAAAGACACTCTTAACTTGAGACTCAATACTCATATGAGCAAAAAGAGAATGCTCTGTCACATCAAAGAATTTGATTTTATCTAGGTAATGAGGCATTACAAAACTAATAAAGTCTCTTGCCTTTTGATAGGTCTCTAAGTCATCAATAATGACGCTATCAGTGTCTTCTCTTAAAAAGTCACGTAAAGCCCTAACAGTTATATCGCTTTCTTGATAGATTAAAAAAGGATCATCTTGCTTTTTTGTAGCAGTTTTAATGGACTTCCAGAGTTGAGTTAAGTGGTCTACTTCCCATTGAAGCTCACTAACGCCTCTACCAGAACCTTCAGTGCGAATTATAAGGCCAGAGTGCTTAGGTACATTAAGGCTTGGCAATAAGTTTTTTAAATCTTGGCGATCTGAGGCGCCGATTTGCCTTGAAATACCAGAGCTTTTAGGATTGTTTGGTGTTAGTATCATGTAGGCACCAGCTAAATTAATATAGGTGCTTAGAGCAGCGCCTTTATTGCCACGCTCCTCTTTTTCAACTTGTATGATAATGTCTTGTCCTTCTTTAAGGACATCACTAATAGTTAGCTTGTCACCTTTGGGCTTAATGCCATCAGAAAAGAAAGGAGAGATCTCCTTAAAAGGTAAAAAACCATGCTTATCTTTGCCATAATTGACGAAGGCAGCCTCTAAAGATTGCTCTACTCGAGAAATCTTTGCTTTGTATATGTTGCCCTTAGTCTTTCTATTGAGGCTTGTCTCTATATCAAGACCAGTAAGCTTTTGGTCCTTGACGATTGCAACTCGAATTTCTTCTTTGTGTGTTGCGTTGATTAGAATATGATTCATTATGAAGTCCTATAATATCTGGACTATTGAGCACGTACAAAGCATCAATACTTACGTATTGAGTTGGAATAAAGGTTTGATTAATAAGATTCATCAATTGCTAAATAGGGTTCTGTATGCGGCATCAATTAGCCCATAAAAAAATTAGTTCGTTACAATATTTCTATTTTTTAGTTTGAAATAATTGTAAAAAAATTCTTGTTAGTCGAAAAAAAATGATCGACATAAATATTATACCACATTAAGCCTAAGGGGATTTGTTTACTGATTGAGAGTACGACCCCCGTCGACGTTAATTATTTGCCCCGTTAGGTAATTAGAGTTTGCTAAAAAGAGAACTGTGTCCGCAATGTCCTCGGGAGAGCCTTGTCTTTTAAGGGCAATTCTATCTAGCATAAGATTTTTCTCCGACTCAGAAATTTCAGCGCCTTCTTGTGGCCAAAGGATGGAGCCAGGAGAAACTCCATTAACCCTGATACTCGGCGCTAGCTCTTTAGCAAGAGTCAGGGTCAACATTTTAAGGCCTGCTTTTGAAATATTGTAGATGGAATGATTTTTAAGTGGACGGTCTGCATGAATATCAATAATATTAATTATTGATCCCTCGCTTTTTGTGAGTTTATGGCTTAGTCCCTTGGCAAGAAAGAAAGGAGCTTTAAGGTTAACATCTAGTACATTATCCCAATTTTCAGAGTCACTTTCATTTACCGATAACGGGTAGAAAACAGATGCATTATTGACTAACAAATCTATCGATGAAACGGAATCAATAATTGAGTTTATAGAATCAATATTGTTAAGGTCACCAACTATTACTTTTGCTGAGTTTTCTTTTACAAAGTTAAGCTCATCACAAAGTAATTGGGCTTTGTCTTTTGATTGATTACAATGAATAATTATTTTAAAATTATTTTTGTGCAGTGTTTTTGCTATTTGAGCTCCAATTCGAGCTGCACCTCCGGTTATTAAGGCTGTTTTCATAGAGTTTATTCGTTAATTAAATTGATTAAGTAAAAATTGTTTTTTGAGAGAATAAGGCTGATTCACAGTATAAAATAATTTTTAATATGAACCTTCAAGATATTATATCTAAAACCATTAAGGATAATGATAAGCCCATTGGTTTTGATGTGTTTATGAATCTTGCCTTATATCATTCTGTATTTGGCTATTATCGCTCCACTAAAACAATATTTGGTCGCCATGGAGACTTTATAACAGCCCCTGAGACTTCTGATTTATTTGGTTATACGCTTGCTAGGCAGTGCAAACAAGTTCTTAATAATGGTGATATTCTAGAGTTTGGAGCGGGAAGTGGTGTGTTATCAGCTCAAATTCTTTTTGAATTAGGTAGGTTAGATTCACTTCCTGGCAAATACTATATTGTCGAATTAAGCGCCCAGCTTAAAGATAGGCAAATCAGAACTATTAAAAAAGTTTTGCCTGAAATTTTTAATCGGGTTGAATGGCTAACTGAGCTGCCAAAAGATTTTAAAGGTGTCGTCATTGCTAATGAAGTTCTTGATGCTATTCCTGCAAAAAGAGTAACGTTTTCAAAGGGCCGTTTTGTAGAATTAGGAGTTGACTTTCAAGATGGAAGTTTTCAATGGAAAAAGTTTACTCAGCCTTATTCGACTGCAGTTGCCACTCTTCCTGATGAAATAGATGAGGGATACACTACTGAAATTAACGTTCAATCTATTGCCTGGGTTAAATCGCTTTATGATTTAATTTCAGAGGGAACAGTTCTATTGATTGATTATGGCATGGATAGGTCTGAATATTTCCACCCTCAGCGAAATGATGGAACTTTAAAGTGTTTTTTTAACCATGAGTCAAGTGATGATCCTTTTTGTAATATTGGAAGTCAAGATATAACAACCTCTGTTAACTTTTCAGATATTGCTGAAAGTGCAGTTGATGCTGGCTTTAAAATCTCTGGATATTGCACTCAAGCAATGTTTTTGATTTCATTGGGTATTGAAAATTATCTGCTGGCTGAGAAGAATAATGAGGATAGAGTTAAGCTTGCTCAAGAGGTCAAGCAACTCGTTTTGCCGGGTGCAATGGGTGAGGTTTTTAAAGTACTGGCTTTATCCAAAAAACAAACAGTAAAATTAGATGGCTTTAAAGAGCAAGATCTTACCAATAAGCTTTAAAATTAATAGATGGATATTACTCAAACAATTACTTTGGCATTAATACAGGGACTGACAGAGTTTCTACCTGTATCTTCATCGGCACATCTAGTCATACTTCCTAAATTTTTAGACTGGCCAGACCAAGGATTAGCATTTGACGTCATTCTTCATTTTGCGACTTTATGTTCAATTATTTTTTACTATCGCTCTTCTTTAGTAGTGCTAACAAAAGATTTTTATGACTCAATTGCAACCAGAAAAACTCAGGGTGAATCTATGCTGGCTTGGGGGATTGTTTTAGGAACAATACCAGTTGGACTCGTTGGGTTATTATTTAGAGAGTCGATTGAATTAAATTTAAGAAGCTATCAAATAGTAGCATTTGCCACTATCTTTTTTGGACTTTTACTAGGCTTCTCAGACTGGCTTCATCAGTTACTTGGTCGAAGTAGGGACTATATTCGCGGCTCTGATATTTTAATTGTAGGATGTTTTCAAGCTTTAGCTCTAATTCCTGGCACTTCTCGCTCGGGCATAACTATTACAGCGGCTTTACTAATTGGCCTATCAAGAACGCTTTCAATAAAGTATGCATTTCTTTTGTCTATTCCTGTGATAACTCTTGCAACTATATTACAAACTTTTGATTTAGTTAAAGATACAAGTCAAATCGATTGGACTTTTCTTTTTATTGGGTTTGTGATCGCTTTGATTACTTCGTATTTTACAATCGTCTTCTTTATTCGATTGGTTGAGAGAATTGGTTTTTTACCTTTTGTTATTTATAGAATTCTTTTAGGAGCATTATTATTTCTACTTTAACGCCACAACCTATTTATCGCAAAGATTACGCGCCAAGCTCTCACCTGATAAGAACAACAGAACTTGACTTTGACCTTGGTGATTCTGAAACAATTGTTTCATCTCGCATTTCGTTTTACAAAAATCCTGATGTTAATAAAAAAGTAGATAAGCTTTTTTTAAATGGAGAGTCTTTAGAGTTGTTATCAATAAAAATTGAAGGTTTAACTGTTAATTACGAATTAAAAGACGATGGTTTGTTTCTCTTAAACCCACCTGATAATTTTAATTTAGAAGTACAAGTTCGAATCCACCCTGAAAGTAAAACTGATCTGAATGGCCTGTATCAATCAAGTGGAAATTTTTGCACTCAGTGTGAGGCTATGGGTTTTAGGCAAATAACATACTATCTTGATAGGCCAGATGTATTAAGCGTATTTACAACTAAAATAACTGCCAATAGAAGTAATTACCCAGTGCTACTCAGTAATGGAAATTTAGTCAATGAAACAGGCACTCAAGTTATTTGGCATGACCCTGCTCCAAAGCCATGCTATTTGTTTGCTTTAGTAGCTGGTAAATTAGATTTTCTTCAAGATAGTTATAAAACCTCAACAGGTAGGGAGGTTGATTTAAGGCTATATGTTGAGCCACATAATATGCACAAAACGTCCTTTGCAATGGAGTCTCTTAAAAAAGCATTTGAATGGGAAGAGGAGAGGTTTAACCTAAGTTATGACCTGGATATCTATATGATTGTTGCGGTTGATGATTTTAATATGGGCGCAATGGAGAACAAGGGCCTTAATATTTTTAATTCTGACTGTGTTCTTGCTAATCAAGAAACTTCATCAGACGCAAGTTTTATCAGAATTGAATCTATTATTGGTCATGAGTATTTCCATAATTGGACTGGAAACAGAGTAACTTGTAGGGATTGGTTTCAGTTAAGCCTCAAAGAAGGATTAACTGTTTTTAGGGATCAAGAGTTTTCTTCTGATCTTCGTTCTAGAGCAATTCAAAGAATTACTGACGTTAATGAGCTTAAGACCAGGCAATTTGCTGAGGACTCTGGCCCAATGGCTCACCCTGTAAGGCCAGAATCCTATATTGCAATGGATAATTTTTATACTGCAACTGTTTATGAAAAGGGAGCGGAAGTTATTCGAATGATTCACACAATTTTGGGTGAAGAGGGCTTCCAAAAAGGAATGACTCTATATTTTGAGCGTCATGATGGCGCTGCTGTTACGATCGATGATTTTGTAGCAAGCATGTCCGATGCAAACAATTTTGATTTTGATAGTTTTATGCCTTGGTACAGTAAGTCAGGAACCCCCGAAGTCAATGTTGATGATGAGTATGATTCTGAATTAAATATTTATCGTGCTACTTTTACTCAAAAAAATCAAACAGCGCCATTTCTTATTCCAAATAAGTTTGGGTTATTGGCTGATGACGGCAAAGAGCTTGAATCAGGAATAATTCTGATTGATGAGCTTGTAAAGACTGTTACTTTTGAAAATATAAACAGTAAGCCAACGCCTTCTTGGTTTAGAGGTTTTTCAGCGCCAATTAAATTTAATTCTAACCTTTCAGTCAATGAGAAAATTTTTCTTTCATCGAATGATAGTGATCCATTTAATCGCTGGGATAGTGTTCAAAGCATATGGCTGGACTATATCATCAACCCCCAAAAGGTTGAAGAAAAAGAATTGTTTAGCATGATTAAAAATCTTTTCAATAAAGACCCTGATTTCGCGCTCCTATCTGAAATGATAAGTCTTCCTTCAGAGCAAATTATTCATCAAAATGTCGGTCAAATTGACGTTGAGGAAGTAAACAGTAAGCGTAAAAAATCTAGCCTCTCAGTTGGTAATAATTTGAAAGCGCTTTTTCTAGAGACGTATCAAAAATTAAATTACAAAAAAGCGTTTGATTTGTCTTCTCAGTCCGTGGGTGAGAGGGCTTTAAAAAATAAATGTTTAAGTTATTTGTCTAAGGTAGGTGAGCATGATATGGCATATGAGCAGTATAATAATGCAGACTGTATGACGGACCAATTCAGTGCTTTTCAGTGCTTAATAGACTCTTCAAATCCATACCGAGATGAGGTTATTTCTAGATTTTATGAGCAGCATAAGGTGGATGCTCAAGTAATGGATAGGTGGTTTAGCGCTCAGAGTATCTCGCCTATCACTTCTGTTGCGGATATTAGAGGACTTATGAAACATGATTTATTTTCAATGACTAACCCAAACAGGATTCGATCGGTAATTGGCTCTTTTAGTAGAAATAGTCTCCAGTTTCATTGCAAAGAGGGATATCAACTTTTAACTGAAGTAATTATTGAGCTGGATAGATTGAACCCTCAAATTGCAGCTAGATTTGTGGGGATTTATAATCATTGGAGGCGCTTTACTCAAAAATATTCTTCACTTCAAAAAAATGAGCTTAACTCAATTATCAATAGAAAAGAGTTGTCAGATGATGTTTATGAAATTGTACATTCTGCACTAAAGGGAAAAAGTTAATGTCCTATTTAAAGGCAAAACACTTGTCTGAACTTCTTATTTCAAAAGGTCTGACAATTTCTGTTGCTGAGTCATGCACTGGAGGCTCACTATCTAGCTCCTTGACTTCAATTTCAGGGGCATCTTCTTATTTTAATTGCGGCTTTGTTAGTTATAGCAATCAATCAAAAATCGATATGCTTGGAGTTAGTCCTGAATCTATTGAAATGTATGGCGCTGTAAGTGAAAAAGTTGCTCATGAAATGGTGACTGGAGCGGGTCAAAAATCTCATAGCAACCTAGCTGTTTCAATAACTGGAATTGCCGGACCTTCTGGAGGGTCTGCAGTAAAACCAGTCGGTATGGTTTGTTTTGGCTTTTTCTTTGATGGCGAGGTAACAACAACTACTCAATTTTTTTCAGGCTCTAGGTCAGATATTGTTTCACAAAGCATTGCCTATGCTTTGGCTGAGCTTTCTTCAAAACTCTCATGAATTCTTTAGCGGTTTCAGTTGCTCCAATGATGGACTGGACAGACAGGCATTGTAGGTATTTTTATCGATTACTCAGTAAAAACGCTCAGCTCTATACAGAAATGATTACTGCAAAAGCAATCTTGAATGGAGACAAAAACCGTTTGCTTGACTTTAATGCAGGTGAAAACCCATTAACTCTTCAGCTTGGAGGAAGCGACCCAAAAGAGATGGCTAAATGCGCTCTCATTGCACAGGAATGGGGATATGATGAGGTTAATATCAATGTTGGATGCCCATCGGATAGAGTCCTTTCAGGTAGTTTTGGCGCTTGTTTAATGAAAGAGCCAGACTTGGTCGCATCATGCGTTGAAAGTATGATTGATAAATGCGATATTCCTGTGACAGTTAAAAGCCGAATTGGAATTGATGACATGGAAAGCTATGATCAGCTTACAGATTTCATAACGCGCATTCACAATAAAGGCTGTCAGCACTTTATAATCCATGCCCGAAAGGCTTGGCTCCAAGGCTTAAGCCCAAAAGAAAACCGAACTATACCGCCTTTAAACTATCCTTGGGTGTATCAGCTGAAGAGAGATTTCCCGCAATTAATAGTAACTATAAATGGCGGTATTGAAAGTTGTGATGAAGTTAAAGGCCACCTGGATCAAGTAGATGGAGTGATGCTTGGAAGGTCAGTCTACCATAACCCATTTTTGCTAAGAGACATAGAGGTGTCAATTTTTGGTAACGATAAAAATCTTCTGGATCGCGAACAGATCTTAAAAAAATACATGACGTACATAAGCCAACAGATTAAAGTTGGAGTTCCAATACGGTCAATGACTCGTCATATATTGGGCCTTTATCATGGCGAAAGTAATGCAAAGTTGTTTCGCAGAATGTTAAGTGGAAAAACAGTAGAATTAGAACATTTAAATGATTGGTTAAAATTTAAAAAAAATAGCGCAACTGAGACTAAAATTGATTAATATCTTGGTAAAATTTTTTCTTAACTAATATTCTTTATATAATTTAATATGGCAAGCAATCACTACCAAGCAAGTATCGATATAGGAACAGAAAAGATTGCTTTATTGGTTGCTGATAAAGAAGATGATGGTCACCTCAGAATTATTGCACACAACGTATGCCCATCTGCGGGCGTAATAAAAGGCTCTTTACGCTCAATTGACTCCCTTTCAAGAGCGGCAAATAAATTGATTGATCAAACTTTTGAAAGCTTTAGTTTGGGATTTGATCGTGTAAGTGTAAATATTTCTGACACTCATTTAACTTGTACCGATGGCAAGGGGAAGGTTTCAATAAATGAAGCTGTTACATTAAAAGATTTGGACTCTGTTCTTGAATCTGCCATGGCCATGTCAACTCCAACAAATAAAGAAAAATTACATAGAATAAAAAAGAAATTTACAATTAATGAAACTGTTATAGTCGACAATCCATTGGAGATGGAGGCAGAAGTTCTTGAGTCTAAAGTGCATATTGTGACTGTTTCTAGCTCAAGCGTAAGAAATATTGAGAACTGCATCAAGCAATGCGATCTTCAGCTTGATAAAATTGTTCTGAACCCTCTTGCTAAATCACAGGCATTACTGTCACAAGAAGAAAAAGATGACGGGGTTTTTCTTGTGGATATCGGTGCTGGGGTAACAAGTTATTCTATTTTTCACGAAGAGGGAATAGTTCGAAGTGGTGTAATTCCAATGGGTGGCGATGAAGTTACCCAGGATATTGCTTATGCCTTTGACACTTCACTTGAAGAGGCAAAAAGACTTAAGGAGAATTATGGTTTTGCTAAGTCGATATCTCCTTCAGATGATAAATTTATTGACTTTTTTCAAAATAAAGATGAGCGCCAACTCTCAAGTCTTGAGTTATCGGAAGTGATTGAGAATTCTTATCGGGAAATCTTTACGCTTTTAAAAAACGAGCTTAAACATCATAATTTAGAAGGCATTATTAAATCTGGCCTTGTTCTCTGTGGGGGAGGCTCTGAAGTTCAATCTATTGTAGAACTTGCTCGTGACTTCTTTTCTAGAAGAGTTAAAATAGGTCAAATTCAACGCTCAAGAATTTCTGGCTTAGAAACAATTCTTACTGATTATAAATATGCAGGTGCAATAGGCCTCTTGCTGTATGAAGGGGACTTAAGTAAGGCTGAGTTTGTTGGGTCTGATAATGGTAAAGGCGTTATTGATAAATTAAAAAAAGTTATTGTAGGAAATTTCTGATTTATGGTTAAGCAAAGAACAATTAAAAAAATAGTGAAAGCTCGAGGTGTTGGCATTCATAGCGGGAAGCTCGTTAATCTAACTTTAATTCCTGCAGCGCCGGATCATGGTGTAGTCTTTAAGAGGTTGGATGTTGGAGGCAGACAGGTTCACGCTCATAGCGCTTTTGTTAATGAGGTTGTTTTGTCAACTGGACTTGAAAGTCAGGGTGTTAAAGTTTCAACTATTGAGCATTTATTGTCAGCACTTTCTGCACTTGGTATAGATAATTTATTAGTGGAGTTAGATTCATTTGAAGTTCCAATTATGGATGGCTCATCAGCTCCATTTGTATTCCTAGTTCAATCAGCTGGGATTGAAGAGCAGGACGCACATAAAAGATTTATCGTGATTAAAGATACTATTAGAGTTGAAAATGGCCAGTCATGGGCCCAAGTTTCGCCATATAACGGCTTTAAAGTGACTCTCGAAATCGATTTTGAACATAAAAAAATTAAAGAAAGTGGTCAAAAGTTAAGCATAGATTTTGCTGAGCAGTCTTACCTTAAGGAAATATCGCGAGCAAGAACATTTGGTTATGAGAGCGATGTGGAGATGCTTCAAAAGAAAAACCTTGCTCTTGGAGCAAGTAAAGATAATGCAATAGCACTCTCAGATAATGATATTCTCAATGAAGATGGTATGCGCTATCACAATGAGTTTGTTAAACACAAAATTTTGGATATTGTTGGAGACCTTTTTCTATTGGGTGGTAATGTAATTGGTTGTTATGAAGGTTTTAGAACTGGACATATGCTCAATGATCAATTGCTTTCTGCAATCCTATCTCAACCTAACGCATTTAAAATTGAAACTTTTGAAGAAGGTAACTGCCCAATACATTATTACTCTGAAGATTGGCAAAACGATCTATAGATAGTGACAACTATTGTCAATGATTTTTTGAATAATTATTCCCATTTTTCAGCGCTTTAAAAGCAAAAACTGCTAGCAACGAAGTCTTTCTGCGTTTAATTCTTTGGGTATAATCAAAAACTTTTAAATTACAGTTATTGGCAATGAAATTGAATGGCGCTCAAATACTTATAGATTGCTTGCAGAAGGAAGAAGTAGAACATGTTTTTGGCTACCCTGGTGGTGCTGTGCTTCACATATATGATGCCCTAGAGGCGCAAGATAAAATTACCCACATATTGGTGAGGCATGAGCAAGGTGCAGCTCATGGCGCTGATGGCTATGCAAGAACTAATGGAAAGCCTGGCGTTGTCCTGGTGACTTCAGGTCCAGGAATTACTAATGCTGTGACAGGTATTGCAACTGCCCATATGGATTCTATACCGATGGTTGTTATTTCAGGGCAAGTACCTTCACCATTAATTGGAATGGACGCTTTCCAAGAGGTTGATGCGACCGGTATTACTCGATCTTGTGTTAAGCATAACTTTCTTATTAGAGACATCAGTGAAATTGCTATCACCGTTAAAAAAGCTTTTCATATTGCTACTACTGGAAGGCCTGGTCCAGTTGTAATTGACATCCCTAAAGATATAACAATTGCTCAGATGGAAGTAGAAGAATATCCTAAGACTATTGAGATGCGTTCATACAAGCCTACTATTAAGGCAAGTAATCGTCAAATTAAAAAAGCTGCTGAAATGCTAGCAAGCTCAAAAAGACCTATACTTTATGCTGGTGGAGGCTGCGTTATTGGTAATGCTTCTAAAGAGCTTCGTGAATTTACGCGTATGGTTGGATTTCCAATTACTCAAACTCTAATGGGCTTGGGGACATACCCAATGACTGATAAGCAGTCCCTAGGAATGCTTGGAATGCATGGAACGTATGAGGCCAATATGGCGATGCATGGCTCTGACTGCGTGGTTGCTATTGGGTCTCGATTTGACGATAGAATAACAGGTAATTTAGAAAAATTTTGTCCTACTGCAAAATTTATTCATATCGATATTGATCCATCTCAAATTTCAAAGAATGTGGTGGCTGATATACCAATTGTTGGGCAAACAAAGCAAGTACTTCAAGCATTAATAGATCAGATGAAAGATAAAAAGCTTGAGGATATTTCTAGTTGGTGGTCTCAAATTGAAGAGTGGAGAAAAGTAGACTCTTTGGCTTATAAAAAATCTCCTGGAGTCATTAAGCCTCAGACAGTAATTGAGATGCTCTATGAAGTTACTAAAGGTAAAGCAATCGTTACTTCAGATGTTGGCCAGCATCAAATGTGGGCTGCGCAATATTATTTATTTGATGAGCCTAGACAGTGGATTAACTCTGGTGGTTTAGGAACAATGGGTTTTGGACTTCCTGCTGCAATGGGCGCCAAACTTGCAATGCCAGATAGAGATGTTGCATGTGTTACGGGTGATGGTAGTATTCAAATGATGCTTCAAGAGCTTTCAACAATGCTTCAATACTCGACGCCTGTAAAAATAATTAACCTTAATAATGGCTACCTCGGAATGGTAAGGCAGTGGCAAGAGTTTTTTTATGAAAAGCGTTATGCAATGTCATATATGGACGCTTTACCGGATTTTGTAAAGCTTTCTGAAGGTTATGGGCACTTGGGAATAAGAGTTGAAAAAGAAGAAGATCTAAAACCTGCGCTTATTGAAGCATTCAATCAAAAAGATCGAACTGTTTTTCTTGATATTGTGACAGACCCAGCTGAGAATGTATTTCCAATGATTCCTGCTGGGGGTGGTCATAGTGACATGTTGCTTGCAGGAAGAGATGAAATGGTTTCAAAAGATGAAACTGACTTTAACGCGGTATAGCTTATGAGACATATTATTTCAGTAATACTAGAAAATGAGGCTGGAGCACTTTCAAGAGTTTCGGGGCTTTTTACTCAGAGAGGTTTTAATATTGAGTCACTTACCGTGGCCATTACGAATGATCCAAGTTTGTCACGAATGACAATTGTATCATCAGGTAGTGATAGAGTATTAGAACAAATCGTTAAACAACTTAACAAGCTAATCGAAGTTGTTAAAGTAAGTGATTTAACAAGTCAAGACCATGTTGAGCGTGAATTAATGTTGGCTAAGATATCATCAACTTCAAAAGAGGGTGTTGATTTAAAAGAATTAGTCGAAATCTTTGGCTGTAAGGTTGTTGATGTTACCGATAAAATTTACACCATCGAGGTTTCAGGAAAGACAAAGAAAATTAATGCATTTTTGGATGCTTTCGATCATTCAAGCATTATTGAAATTTCAAGGACTGGGGTCACCGGGATTTCCAGAGGAAAATAATAATTTAAATTTAAGGATAAAAAATGAATAGATATTATGACAAAGACGCAGACCTTTCAATTATTCAAGGCAAAAAAGTTGCGGTTATTGGTTATGGCTCTCAAGGTCATGCCCAAGCAAATAATTTAAAGGATTCAGGGGTAGAAGTAGTTGTAGGCCTTAGAGAGGGCTCATCTTCAGCCACCAAAGCAAAAGAAGCGGGTCTTGGTGTTATGTCTGTAGAAGAGGCAAGCGCTTGGGCAGATGTTGTGATGCTGTTGGCTCCAGATGAGTTTCAAGCCAGTATCTACTCTGAGGATATTGAGCCAAATTTGAAACAAGGTGTTGCTTTAGCCTTTTCACATGGACTCAACATTCATTTTGATATGATTGTCCCAAGAAAAGATCTTGATGTCATTATGATTGCTCCAAAAGCCCCAGGACATACTGTTCGCTCTGAGTTTGTTAAAGGCGGCGGAATACCTGATTTAATAGCAATTGAGCAGGATGCAACTGGAAGCGCTAAAGAAATTGCCCTTTCTTATGCTTCAGCAATTGGTGGCGGCAGAACTGGAATACTGGAAACAAGCTTTAGAGAGGAGACTGAAACAGATTTGTTTGGTGAGCAAGTAGTTCTATGTGGAGGAACCACTTCTCTTGTACAGGCTGCATTTGAAACCCTTGTAGATGCTGGATATGAGCCAGAGATGGCATATTTTGAGTGTCTTCATGAATTAAAGCTTATTGTTGATCTATTGTATGAGGGCGGTATTGCGAATATGCGCTACTCAATTTCAAACACTGCTGAATATGGCGATGTGACTAGAGGACCAAGAATCGTAACGGATGAAACAAAAGCTGAAATGAAGAAGATTCTCAGTGAAATTCAAAGCGGCGCTTTCGCAAAAGAATTTATTAGTAATGTTGGTGACTTGCCTGCTCGCCGTGATGTTCAGCGCAAACACCAAATTGAAACTGTTGGTGAGAGCTTGCGCTCAATGATGCCATGGATTGCAAAAAATAAATTAGTAGACCAGACGAAAAACTAATTAAATTTGATAATGCCAGCTTTATTTTAAGCAGTCATGACAGAAAAAAAACCAAGAAATAGAGGAATTTACTTACTGCCAAGCGTTTTAACGACGTTTGGCATGTTTGCTGGTTTTTATTCTATTATTGCTTCAATTAATGGTGACTTTACTACCGCGGCAATTTCAATAATGATTGCTATGTTGTGGGATACTTTAGATGGGCGAGTCGCTCGGTTAACAAACACTCAGAGCGAATTTGGTGCTGAGTATGACTCATTGGCTGATTTAGTTTCATTTGGTTTGGCTCCAGCTCTTCTTGTATATGAGTGGACTTTATCTGATTTAGGAAGGTTTGGCTGGCTTGCTGCATTTATTTACTTAGCTTGTGCCGCCTTGCGTCTTGCGAGGTTTAATACACAAGTTGGTTCTGCTGACAAGCGATACTTCCAAGGATTTCCTTCGCCTGCTGCTGCGGGCGTAATAGCGACTATGATATGGCTTAAAATTTGGACGTATGCTTTTTTTGATTCTGACGTAATTTCAATAGGCTACTATCTCGGCGCTGGAATAACAATTGTTTGTGGACTTCTTATGGTCAGTAATGTTCGTTATTACAGTTTTAAAGAACTGGATGCGAAGAAGGCTTCATTTAGATTCCTTTTGGGAATTGTACTAAGTTTAATTGTGTTGCTTTATAAGCCCAACATTGTTTTATTTACTGGATTTTTTCTATATATGCTTTCAGGCCCATTTATTACTGTAGTTGGTCTTAATAAGAGACGCATTGAGAAAAAAAAGAGTAAGGCAACTTAAGTTGCTTTATAATCTACAATTATGAATCAAGACTTTAATTTACTCACTATACTTTCACTAAGCAAGCTCTTTGCTTTGTTGCGATTACTGCCGTAAGGCAATAATAATCATAATAGACGAAAGTCTATCACTAAAACTTAAGATAAAATTCGGAAAACAAAAGGAGCAATCAATGTCCGAAAAACTAATAATATTTGATACAACACTTAGAGATGGAGAACAATCACCTGGAGCATCGATGACCAAGGATGAAAAAGTTCGTATCGCTAAAAGTTTAGAAAAAATGAGAGTTGATATTATTGAGGCTGGTTTTGCAATTGCCTCTCAAGGCGATTTTGAAGCAGTTCAAGCAGTTGCTAAAGCGGTTAAAGATTCGACAGTTTGCTCATTAGCAAGGGCTCTTGATAAAGATATTGATCGAGCGGGTGAATCTATTAAAGGTGCAAATTCAGCTCGAATTCACACTTTTATAGCAACTTCTGACATTCATATGAAGATGAAACTAAGAATGACACCTGATGAAGTTGTTAGTCAAGCAATCCGCTCTGTAAAAAGGGCAACAAAATATACTAATAATATTGAATTTAGTCCTGAAGATGCTGGTCGCTCAGATATTGATTTTTTATGCCGAATAATTGAATCAGCTATTAATGCTGGCGCAACAACAATTAATATTCCAGATACAGTTGGATACAATATTCCTCATCAATTTGGCGAAACAATGAGACAGCTTATAGAAAGAATTCCAAATTCTGATAAGGCAATTTTTTCAGCGCACTGCCATAATGATTTGGGTCTCGCTGTTTCAAATTCACTTTCAGCTGTTTTAAATGGCGCAAGACAAATAGAATGTACTATTAATGGATTAGGTGAAAGAGCAGGAAATACTTCTCTAGAAGAAGTTGTAATGGCAGTTCGTACTAGACAGGATGTATTTGGTCTAGATACAAATATTGATGCCACAGGTATCTTAGCAGCTTCTAGACTCGTATCATCTATCACTGGTTTTGTCGTTCAACCAAATAAGGCTATAGTTGGTGCTAATGCTTTTGCACATGAAGCTGGAATTCACCAAGATGGAGTTCTTAAGCACAGAGAAACTTATGAGATCATGAAGGCTGAGGATGTTGGCTGGAATAAGAACTCATTAGTACTTGGTAAACACTCTGGACGAAATGCTTTCAAAGCTAGACTTGCAGAGTTAGGTATTGAATTTGATTCGGATGATGCATTAAATGATGCATTCTCTAGATTTAAAACTTTGGCTGATAAGAAGCATGATATTTTTGATGAAGATCTTCAGGCTTTAGTTTCAGATGCCCAAACTGAATCATCAGAAACTATTCACTTGGTTTCACTTAAAGTATCTGCTGAGTCTGGTAAAGAAAATACTGCGGACGTAACGCTGTCAATAAATGGAAATGAACACAGCGCCTCAGCTAAAACTTCTGGCGCTGTTGATGCTACTTTCAATGCAATATTGTCCTTGGTTGATATAGATCCAAAGCTTCAGTTATATTCTGTAACAAATGTTACTCAAGGAACTGATTCTCTTGGAGAGGTTAATGTTCGATTGGAGTATGAAGGAAAAATTGTAAATGGACAGGGTGTTGATACTGATATTATTACCTCCTCGGCTAAAGCATATGTCAATGCACTGAATAAAGTTATGACAAATGTTGAGCGGGCTCATCCTCAGATTTGATTATGCGATTAAGAAATGAATATCTTGAGGCTCTAGGAATTCCAGATTTTCTATATTCTAAAATCGAGTCAAAAAAAGTGCTTGATCCTTTATTAAAGCTTTTAATAATTGAAGTAGGTTCGCAAGACTCATTTTGTATAAAAGGGGATAGCCAAAATTTGTTAATAAAGATGCTTACATCGATTGATTTGAGTATTCAAAGTGCACACCTTGTTTCACTTGAAAAAAGCCAAATTGATGAATATATGATAAATAACCCTGCAGAAGTTGTATTGGTCACGGACTCTTCTTACAAGCCGAGTAAGTCAGCAATTTTTTTAATGCATCATCCTAGAGACATTTTAAAGAACTCAAGTCTTAAACGTGAATCTTGGGAAGTTTTAAAAAAGGTCAAGCAATGTCTCAAATAGATTATTCACTTGAATCATACAATAGACCAAAGTTAGAGACTCCTAATGGTGAAAAAAAACTATTAATGCACTCCTGTTGTGCTCCTTGTGCTGGAGAGATTATGGAGGCCTTAGCCGCCTCTGAAATAGAGACAACAATTTTTTTCTACAACCCAAATATCCATCCTTTTGATGAATATGAACTGAGAAAAGAAGAGAATATTCGTTTTGCAGAAAAACTTGGAATGCCAATTATTGATGCAGATTATGATCGTGATGAATGGTTTGCCAGAACAAAAGGCCAAGAGAACGAGCCTGAAAGAGGAAAGAGGTGCACCACTTGTTTTGATATGAGATTTCAAAAAACAGCCAAGTATGCATCTGAAAATAACTTTGATATTATTTCTTCAACACTTGGTATTTCTCGCTGGAAAGACATGAAGCAAATTAACGATTCAGGTGCTAGATCTTCACAGCCTCACAATGTTCCTTATTGGGATTTTAATTGGCGCAAACAAGGAGGATCTTCTAGGATGCTAGAGTTATCTAAAAAAGAAAACTTCTATCAGCAGGAATATTGCGGATGCGTCTATTCCTTAAGAGATACTAATAATTGGCGTGTCTCAAAGGGCCGAGACAAGATTGAAAGAGGCGTTAAGTTTTATCAAGAAGCCAAATTGAAACTATCTCAACTAGACTAGCCTTCAATCAGATATAGCAGTAGAGATTTCTGAACATGAAGTCGATTTTCAGCCTCATCCCAAACAACGCTCTGATTTCCATCAATCACTTCTGAACTTACCTCTTTGCCACGATAGGCAGGAAGGCAGTGCATAAATATAACATCATCTTTAGCATGATTCATCATGGTTTGATCAACTTGAAACCCCTTAAATGCGTCTTCTCGCTGTTTTATTTCTGATTCTTGGCCCATACTAGTCCAAACATCTGTAACAATAATATCGGCACCCTTGCAAGCATCTTTAGGCTCCTCGAAGAAGCTGATATTTTTTTGATATTTTTTAATAAATGCATCAGAAGGCTCAAAACCAAAAGGAGTTGAAATTGTAAGCTCAAAATCAAATATTGCTGCAGCCTGCATATATGTTTGACATACATTGCAACCATCGCCAATCCATGCTATTTTTTTACCATGGATGGAGCCTCTAAGCTCTTGATAAGTCATTAAGTCAGCAAGTATCTGGCAAGGGTGAGACTCATCTGAAAGGGCATTAATGACTGGTTTACTTGAATGTTTTGCAAATTCAAGTATATCTTCATGCGAGGATAATCTTAGCATTATTGCATCAACCATTGAGCTGATAACTATAGCACTATCAGTAATTGGTTCACCTCTCCCTAGCTGTATATCTTTTTCAGAGAGAAAGAGTGACTGGCCTCCAAGTTGCGTCATGCCCGCTTCAAATGAAACCCTAGTTCGGGTCGAAGATTTATCAAAGATCATCGCTAAAGTTTTATTTTTAAGAGAAACATTTATTTTTCCAGACTTATGTTCTTTTTTAAGAGAGATTGCTCGATCTATGATCCCTTGTAAATCATTTTGAGAAAGCTGGTCAAAGTTGATGAAATTATTTGGCATAGTTATTCCTAGATGCTAATTAGTTTTAAAATCTTTTTGATTAAAAGATCAATTTCTTTTTTAGATATTACAAGTGGTGGTAACAATCTAATAGAGTTGCCCGTAATGTTTATTAACAGCTGATCATCTAAAGCTTTTTGAGTAAGCTTACTACAATCAATGGTATTTTCATCAAGTCCAATACCAATCATGAGACCTTTTATCCTTAATTCTTTAACTGCATTACAGTCCATTATCTTTGATTTGAATTCAGACTCGAAATACTGACTCATTTTCATTACATTATCAAGAATTAACTCCTTATCAAAAACATCAAGAACACTCAAAGCTACTCCTGTTACCAATGGATTACCACCAAAGGTTGAGCCATGAGTTCCTGGCGTGAGCATTTCAGCAGCTTTGCCTTTAGCGAGGCATGCTCCAATTGGAACACCGTTGCCAAGACCTTTGGCAAGACAGAGGATATCAGGGGTAATATTATTGTGTTGATGGGCAAAGAGTTTGCCTGTTCTTCCCATTCCGGCTTGAACTTCATCAAGAATAAAGAGCCACTCATTCTTTTCGCAGAGTAATTTAACTTTATTTAAATAATCATCTTTAGGAATTATAACGCCAGCTTCTCCCTGAACTGGCTCAACCATTACAGCGACTACATCTTTATTTTCACTGTATTTATTGATAGCATCAGTATCATTAAAGTCAACATGAACAAACTCACTCATTAATGGAGAAAAGCCTTCTTGAACCTTGCTTTGACCTGTGGCAGATAGAGTGGCCATTGTTCGACCATGAAAACTTTGATTTGCAGTCAAAATAATTGGACTTTGAATATTTTTAGTGCGTGCATAAAGTCTAGCAATTTTTATGGCAGCTTCATTCGCTTCAGCTCCCGAGTTTGAAAAAAAAGCTTTGTCCATATTAGCTAAGTCACACAAACGTGTTGCAAGTTTTTCTTGGTTTGCAATACGGTAAACATTTGAAGTATGGAGGAGTTCTTTTGACTGATCAACTATACTCTTTGTAATTGCTGGGTGAGAATGACCAAGATTTACTACGCCAATACCTGAAAGCGCATCAAGGTATTTATTTCCAGATGTGTCTGTTAGCCAACAACCACGACCTTTTACAAAGGTAACCTCTAAAGGGTAGTAGTTAGACATTAAGTTTGACATAAAAAAATTCCAGTTAATAAATGAAAAAAGCCCCATAATGGGGCTTTTGAATCTACGTTAATTGCCAAATTAAGGCAAATTAGCCACCATTAATAAATACACTTGAAGACAAGATCTTCGTGAAGCGTAACGTCTTAAATAGATTGATTCAGGTGACATTTGAGTTTTAATAACAATTAAAAGATTAATTATATACTAATTTTTATACTCATGTTTTCTGTAATTTATTCAATATAAATGATAAAAAAGTTAAATATTATGATGGATTTATGACACAATATAGTTGCAAGAAACATAATTTTATTTCATTAATCTAAGGAGTAAAAATGCAACTAAACCTTTCTGGTCATCATCTTGATATTACATCTTCTATCAGGCAACATACGAGTGATAAGCTCACAAAAATAAAGCACCACTTCGATAATATCATGAATGTTAACATGACTTTAGAAGTGCAAAAAGATCTTCAAAAAGCCGAAGCAACTATCCATGTTAGTGGCGCTGATTTATTTGCAAAAGCTGAGAGTAATGATATGTACGCTTCTATAGATCAGCTAATCAACAAGCTTGATTCTCAAATAATTAAGCATAAAGAAAAACTACATAACCACAGAGCTTAACTTATATAAATTATAATATGATGTAATAACTGCATAACAAGTTTAGCTTGTTATGCAGTGTTAACTATTGGATTATAAATATGGCTGAAGCTGAACTTACTAATTTCGAAGTAAGTCTTCAAAATTTAATGATTGCACTAGAAGCATCTAATCATGATGAGGCAAAACATCAAATTAAAGAACTTCATCCTGGTGAAATAGCTAGGCTTTTAGAGGCCATTCAGCCTAAAGACAGGACGGTTATTTGGCCTGGGATAGAAATTTCAATGCAAGGTGAAGTTTTAAAAGAAGTTAATGAAGACGTCCAGTCTCAGTTAATTGGAGAAATGTCGGTAGAGGATCTTGTTAAGGCTACTGAAAAATTAGATACAGATGACTTGGCGGACATTGTTCCAAACCTTCCTGAGTCCGCAGTTCATAGCCTTTTATTAACCCTTGATTTTAAACATCGAGAGCGCCTCAACAAAATTCTAAGTTATCCTGAAGACTCGGCTGGTGGATTAATGAATACTGACTTTATATCTGTCAGGCCTGATGTCACTATAAGAGCTGTAATAAGATATTTAAGGCTTCTCAAAGAGATGCCTGTGGACACTGACCAAATTTTTATTGTTGATAGAGACTTTAATTATTTAGGCTCCTTACTGATTACTACTTTATTAACTGAAGAGCCAGAGAAAATTGTTACTTCATTGATCAACAATGATGCTTCAAAACCAATTAATGCTGAGACTGATGAAGCTGAAGTGGCTTTAATGTTTGAGCAAAGAAATTTGATTTCAGCCCCCGTAATTGACGAAAATAATCAGCTAGTTGGCCGAATTACAATTGATGATGTGGTTGACGTAATTCGAGACCAGGCTGAACACTCTGTTATGTCCATGGTTGGTTTAGATGAGGATGAGGATGTCTTTGCTCCTATCTTTCAAAGCTCAAAGAGGCGCAGTGTTTGGCTCGGTGTTAATTTAATAACTGCATTTATTGCGGTCTACTTTATTGGTCTTTTTGAGGCCACCTTGCAACAAAAAATTGCTCTAGCAATATTAATGCCAGTAGTTGCTAGCATGGGGGGTATTGCCGGCACTCAAACCCTAATAATAGTTACTCGAGGAATTGCAACAGGCAGGGTGACTTCGGCTAACATTAAAACTTTAATAAATAAAGAAGTTGCAGTTAGTGGCCTTAACGGAATAATTTGGTCCATCGTTATCGGGCTAATCACTTACTACTGGTTTTCTGATTTACTGCTGAGTTTAGTCATAGCGCTTGCAATAATTACCAATTTGCTTGTTGCTGCTTTTTCTGGAGCATTCTTACCGTTAGCTCTTACTAAGTTAAAGATAGACCCTGCTTTGGCTGGAGGAGTTATTCTTACAACTATTACAGACGTTATTGGCTTTGTTGCCTTTCTTGGCTTAGCGGCTTTATTTATTTAGTTTTTTGTAAATAAATGAAGCTTTTATATACTAATGAAAATCGAATAATGGTTATGAACGTTAAAAACGTTTTAATTAATAATGGTTATGAGGTAATTCTTAATAATGAGTTTGCATCGAGCGCCTCTGGTGGATTAGCTCCCTTTGATACTTGGCCAGAAGTCTGGCTTTTAAAAGACAATGATTTAGAAGAAGCCAAAAAAGTTATTGCTTTAATTAATACTGAGTTAAGTCCTGTTACTTGGAAGTGTAATGATTGCAATGAAGTCAATGACCAAACATTTGATTTCTGCTGGAAGTGCAGTGCAGAAAATTTTCAATAAACTATCTATATGAAAAAACTTATCTTACTTTTATTAATTGTAATAGTGGTTGGTGTTGTTTCTAAGGATTTATATTTAGTTGCTAAGCTAATTATGTATTTTGGCTTCTTCTGGTCTATTATAAGGCTTGGTAAGTTTCTATCTAGAGACTTCAATGATGGCAGAGATAACGATTATTTTGGTGAGTAACAACTTGGTATTTGGCGGCAACTAAAGCCTTCTTGTCATTTTTATATGATCAATACCAGCCTCTTCAAACTTATCACCAGTACAAGTAAAATTAAGATCAATGTAAAACCCTCGAGCATGCCACTGAGAGGAGAGCCATAAGGTTTTTAATTGATTTTCTTGAGCCCACTCAATGAGAATTTTCATAATTAATTTACCCACCCCTTGACCACGATATTTTTGTAAAACAGCAACCCTACCTATATGACCATCGGACAGAATTCTTCCTGTCCCAATCGCTTTATTATCTAATAAGATGAGTGCATGAGTAGCGTCATCATCAAAACCATCTATTTCTAGCTCTTCAGGAACGTTTTGCTCATCAACAAAAACCTTAAACCTTACTTCGCATATCTTTTTATGGTTAGATTTATAGTTGGTTGTGATAGACGAGATATTTTTCATAACTAACTATAACTGAATAAAGAAAAGATTGATTGCTAGAGCAATATATATTATTGCCGCAAGCAGATTAAGGTTTTTGTTTACAGTTTTTGATTTCTTTAAAATTCCCTCAAGAAAACTAGATAAATAAGCAATTGATGTAAAAACAAAAAATGCACTACAAATAAACAATAGACCAAGTAAAAATATCTGGGATGTGACATTGTCATTATTGGAATTTATAAACTGGGGCAAAAAAACCAAAAAAAAGATTGCTACTTTTGGATTGGTTAGGTTCATAATAACACCAGTAAAATAGTATGATCTACTTGTGCTATTTTCGCTCGCACCCCCTATATTTATCTCTTTATTTTGTACCGAAAGCCATGCAAGATAAACAAGATAGAGCGCACCAATGATTTTCAGTCCATTAAAAGCCATTGTGCTTGTTTGAAAAATAACGCTAACACCAATTCCAACAAGGATTGTATGTCCTATTAATCCTGTGCATAGCCCAAGTGTTGTGTAGAAGCCAATCCTCCAACCTTTTAAAGCCGAATTGCTCATTACAAATAGATTGTCTGGGCCAGGAACTAAGCTTAAAACTACGGACGCAGTAATAAAAGTGATTATTGTCTCAATACTTAATAATTCAAACATTTATGAGTCCTGAATATAGTTATTTACTGAAAACTTCAGAAGGGTGGCGGTAAGCTTTTAATTCAATAGCGTTACCTGACGTATCCTCAAAAAACATTGTAGCTTGTTCACCAGGTAAACCTTCAAATCTAACACTAGGTTTGATAATAAATTTAATATCTTTTGATCGAAGTTTATCAGCTAAATTATAAAAAATATTCCAATCAAGTACACAGCCAAAGTGCGGCATAGGAACCGAAACATTTTCTACATTTGAGTTGGTCTTACTTCTTTTAACCACCTCCCCTAAATGCAGTGACAGCTGGTTTCCAAAAAAATTAAAATCTACCCATGTGTCTGAGCTCCTTCCCTCTTTACAGCCTAAAAGTTCACTATAGAATTTTCTTGAAGACTCAAGATCAGTTACTGTAAATGCTAAATGAAAGACACTCATAATTTTAAGTCATACCCATAATCAATCCAATAAAAATTAATATTGATCCAGTTACTCTATTTTGCCATAATATTTTTTTTGGATCGGACAGTAATGACTTGGATATTTCAGCGAGCATAAGATAGCCAGTCATTACAAATAAGTCAACGCCGACAAGTGTCGCAGTCAAAATTACGCAAGTAGAAATATTGAGGGATGTTAAATCTACAAAAAGAGGTATTAATGCAAGAAAAAAAACAGTACCTTTTATGTTAGTAATATTGACAAAAAATCCTTTTAAAAGAGAGTTTAAAGGACTAAAAGAATTCTCAAAATCGTCTTTAGAGGTTGATATTTGTTCGATTTTTTTAAACCATTGAAGAGCGCCCAAGACTATCAAGTATAGCATTCCCAATATTTTAATTATTGAAAAAATACCTGGAAATTGATCAATTAATATTCCAAGTCCTAAGAGCAGAAATATAATTTGGCTCATTAATCCAAGTTGCAGGCCAATGACAGATATTATTGATCTCTTAAAGCCATATTGCGTGCCTTGGCTTATGGAAAAAATTGCTCCAGGACCAGGGGATATACTAATAAAAAGCGCAGATGCTAGTAGCCCAAGCCAGACAGTTAATTCCATAATTACATTTAGCTAAAAGGTATTGATGTTACCTTTCCAAGCCTTTTACCCCATGGTGTTTCGACTTCTACTTCTGAGTCCATATCGTTAAAGCCTCGATCTATAGTTGCCATAGCCATATTAACTTTTAATCTTGGCGAGTAAGCGGCACTAGTAACTTTTCCACAGACTTTATTGCTACTTTTAACTTCCCATGGGCTAGCGCAGCCACCAATAAATGCATCACCTTCAATAATAAGACCGACTAACTTTTTAGTGATACCGTTAGAACGAATTTTATGGAGTGCGTTTCGACTTAAATATTCAGCTTCTTTATCGAGCTGACAAAAATTAGCTAAAGGGAGTTCAAGTGGGTTGCTATTGATATCCATATCATTACCCCATGAAAAAAGACCTGACTCAACTCTTTCAATATTATTTGGAGTTCCAGGTTTAATATCGTATTTTTTTCCAGCATTAGCTACAATATCCCAAAGTTTTTGACCTTGAGAGCCATCACGAAGATAGAGTTCAAAGCCACCTTGCTTGCTCCAGCCTGATCGCTGAACAATTAAAGGGATACCTTCTAATTCACATTCTCTAAAAAAGAAATACTTAAGATCTTTAACCCAGTCATCAAAGAGATCAAGCATTAAAGGTAAATTATTAGGGCCTTGAATTGCTAAAGGGGAAACATCTGGCTCACTAATCTGAACATCCCATCCTAATCCGCAGGCTAGTCCACGAGTCCATAGTAAAACATCACTGTCAGCAATTGAAAGCCAAAAGTGGTTATCAGCCAATCTCAAAATAATTGGGTCATTTATAATCCCGCCATTTTCATCGGTAATAAGGGCGTATTTTCCCTGACCAATTTTCAGTTTTGAAAGGTCTCTTGAGGTAATATACTCAACAAATTTATACGCATCAGTGCCAATTATTTCGACTTGTCGTTCAGCTGCAACATCCCACATTGTGACGTTATTCATTAAATTCCAGTAGTCAGCCTCTGCGCCTTCATAAGATGTGGGCATAATCATATGATTGTATAGCGTGAAAGTTTTAGCTCCAGCCTTAAGAGTAGCCTCGTAATATGGGGATTTTCTTAAGCGGTCTGATAGGGTAAAGTTGACATGTCCATCCATTGGTTTACTCCAAGTTTTAAGTGTTAATTACTCTTAGCAATAATGAAGCCTTGCTAAGATAAAAAAGTGTATTTTATACCTTTTTTTTTAGATTTTTCAACTATAAAGAACCTGTAGAAATACTATTGATTTCAAGCCATTGTATAAACTTTGCCTTTATTTTGTTAAGCAATTCATTATCAAAAGCTTCAAAACGTAAAACTAGGCAAGGAGTTGTATTAGAAGCTCTAACAAGGCCCCAGCAATTTTCATAATCTACTCTAACACCATCGATAGTATTAATAGTTGCTCCAGGAAAATTTATGTTGGTGGATAACTTTGCCATTGCTTCAAACTGCTGACCATGCTTCTCAAAGTTAATATTTATTTCTGGGGTACTAAGATTTACTGGAAACTCATCAAAAATTTCAGAACAAGACTTATTGCTTTTAGAAACTATCTCTAAAAGCCTTGCTGCAGTGTAAAGAGCATCATCAAAGCCATACCAGCGCTCTTTGAAGAAAATGTGACCGGACATTTCACCTGCCAGCTCTGCTTTAGTTTCTTTAAGTTTTTGCTTAATGAAACTGTGACCAGTTCTGGACATGATTGGCTCGCCCCCATTTTCTGAAATAACTTTAGGTAAAAGTGAAGTGCACTTCACATCAAAAATGATTTTTGCACCTTTATTTCGGCTTAATACGTCTTTTGAGTAAAGCATCATTTGTTGATCAGCCCAAATAATCTGGCCTTTGTTATCAACTAAACCAAGTCTATCCCCATCACCATCAAAAGCAAGACCTAAGTCGGAACCAGTATCTTTAACTTCTTGAATCAAATCTTGTAAATTTTCGGGTTTAGAAGGGTCCGGATGATGATTTGGAAACCTGCCATCCACCATGCAGAAAAGCTTAGTGATTTTCACGCCTAACGCTTCAAACAATTGAGGGGCAATGTTACCTGCTACGCCATTCCCACAATCTATAACAATCTTTAGTTCTTTCTCAATTTTAATATCTGATTTAATAGTATCAATATAGTTTTGATCGATATTTATAGAAGTTGAGGTTCCAGAGCCAGAAGAAAAATTACTCTCATTAATTCTTGTAAGTAAAGCTTGAATTCTTTCTGCAGAGAGAGTTTCACCTGCGACCATAATTTTTAGTCCGTTATATTCAGCTGGATTGTGTGATCCAGTAATCATAACACCTGATGACGCACCTTTAGTGTAAGTTGCAAAATACACAACTGGTGATGGAACCATCCCTATATTAACAACGTGACAGCCACTCTCAAGTAGGCCTGAAATTAAGGCGTCAGATAATTCAGGTCCGGATAAACGTCCATCTCTTCCAACAACAACGCCTCTCTCACCTTTTTCAATAGACTCACTTCCAACAGCCTTACCTATCAATTTAACAGTTTCAGGCGTTAGCTCAGTTTCAACAATGCCTCTAATATCGTACGCCTTAAAGATTGAACTTGGGATATTCATTAAAATGCTTGATAAAAATATAAGAAGTGGTTATTTTATCAAACATTTATTTCAGAAGTGGTAGAAGAATTCTAATACTTACGATAAAGTAGTTTATTTTTTGTTTATTATTAAGCTCTTATAAAAAAATCAAAAATATATCATGACCTCTTAGATTTAATGAAATTTTTTAGGGATAATAACGAGCCATAAATTTCATAAATAACTATTGTATGTCTGAAAAAGATATTGACCCCCAGGAAACTATTGAATGGCTAGAAGCGTTTAGGTCTGTTGCCAGATATGAAGGCCAAGATAGAGCCAAATATATTCTCCAAAAATTAATGGATATGGCGCATGAAGAGGGTATGAACTTACCACAAGGAGTTAATACAGCTTATTTAAATTCAATTCCAGTCGAAAAAGAAACAGATCTTGTTGTTAAGCACGATGTCGAACATCGAATTAAATCTATTATTCGATGGAATGCAATGATTATGGTTGTTAAGGCCAACCAAGTCTCATCTGAGTTAGGAGGCCATATTGCATCATTTGCATCTAGTGCGACACTTTATGAAGTTGGGTTTAATCATTTCTATCGCGGTAATGACTTAGATCAAGGAGCAGATTTAATATTTTTTCAAGGTCACATTGCTCCTGGTATATATTCAAGGGCTTTTCTAGAGGGCAGAATTACTGAAAAGCAAATGCTTAATTTTAGGCAGGAGGCCAATCAAGAAGGGCTGTCATCCTATCCCCATCCATGGCTAATGCCAAATTTTTGGCAGTTTCCTACAGTTTCTATGGGGCTTGGCCCGATCATGGCAATTTTTCAAGCTCGTTTTATGAAATACCTTCAGCATCGAGAAATTATTAAAACAGATAAAAGAACTGTTTGGGCTTATTTGGGAGATGGTGAAACAGACGAGCCCGAGTCCCTTGGTGCTATTTCATTAGCTGGCAGAGAAAAGCTTGATAATCTTATTTTTGTTATTAACTGCAATCTTCAGCGATTAGATGGACCTGTTCGAGGTAATGGCAAGATCATCCAAGAGCTTGAAGGTATGTTTCGAGGAGCTGGCTGGAATGTAATTAAGGTTATTTGGGGCAGGGGCTGGGATAAGCTAATTGCTAACGACACTTCGGGCCTTTTGAGACAAAGAATGGAAGAAGTTGTAGATGGCGAATATCAAGCCTACAAAGCAAAAGATGGCGCTTATGTTCGTAAACATTTTTTTGGAAAGTACCCCGAAACTCTTAAACTTGTTGAACACATGTCTGACGATGAAATTTTTGGACTCACTCGTGGTGGTCACGATCCTAATAAAGTTTTTCAAGCCTATAAGGCTGCAAAAGAACACACAGGACAACCTACAGTTATATTAGCAAAAACAGTCAAAGGTTATGGAATGGGTGAAGCTGGTGAAGGTCAAAATACTACCCATAGTCAGAAAAAATTAGGTGTTGATGCGCTAGTTCGTGTGGCTCAAAGATTTGATATCCCAGTGACTAAAAAAGATGCTGAAGAACTTAATTTTTATAAACCTGCTGAAGACAGTGAGGAGTTGACATATCTTAGAGAGAGGCGTGAAGCTTTAGGAGGTTATCTACCTGTTAGAAGTTTTGAGCTGGAATCCTTGAATATACCAAAATTAAACGTTTTTGATCCATTGCTAAAATCTACCGATGAAAAGGAAATATCAAGCACAATGGCTTTTGTGCGCTTTCTTTCCCTATTAATTCGAGATAAAGAGATTGGCCCAAGAGTTGTTCCAATTGTTCCTGATGAGGCTAGAACTTTTGGAATGGAGGGACTTTTCAGACAAATGGGTATTTATTCTTCTTCTGGACAGCTTTATGAGCCTGAAGACTCTGACAAGGTTATGTGGTACAAAGAGGATATTAAAGGCCAGGTTTTACAAGAGGGAATCAATGAAGCTGGAGCAATTTCGGATTGGATTGCTGCTGCAACTTCCTATGCTTCTCACAACGTCACAATGATTCCTTTTTATATTTACTACTCAAAGTTTGGTTTTCAAAGGGTAGGCGATCTTGCTTGGGCGGCTGGCGATATGCAGGCTAAAGGTTTTTTGATGGGAGGCACTGCTGGGAGAACAACGCTCGCTGGTGAAGGTCTTCAACATCAAGATGGAGACTCATTGATTGTTGCAAATACTATTCCAAATTGTATTTCTTACGATCCAACTTATGCCTATGAGCTGGCAGTAATACTACGTGAAGGTATGCGTCGAATGTATGAGAATATGGAAAATGTTTTTTATTACATAACATTAATGAACGAGAACTATAGACATCCTGCAATCCCCAAGGGCTCTGAAGAAGGCATTATTAAGGGAATGTATCCTTTAAAAATAGTCGGTAAATCTAAAATCGAAGTTCAATTGTTAGGTAGTGGCGCAATTTTGAGAGAAGTTGAAAAAGCAGCTGACATGCTTGCCAAAGATTGGGGCGTTATGTCACAGGTTTGGAGCGTCACTAGTTTTAATGAAATTACAAGAGAGGCTCAGAAGGTTGATCGTGAGAACTTATTTAGTACAAGAAAAAATAAGAAAGTTCCTTATATAACTCAGTGCTTAAGTAAGTCTACTGGCCCAGTAATTGCTGCGACAGACTACATGAGAAATTATGCTGAACAGGTGCGTAAGCACATTCCACTTCACTATGAAGTGCTAGGTACAGATGGGTTTGGCAGGTCAGATTCTCGTAAAGAGCTCAGATATTTCTTTGAAGTAAATGCGAACTATATTGTTTTTGTGACGTTAAATGCGCTTGTTGATGATGGTTTATTGGACTCAAAAGTAATTAAAAGTGCAATTAAAAAACTTAACATTGATCTTAACAAGTCAAATCCGATGTATACCTAATAAGCTATGAATACCCAAGAGTATCTCGATCAACTAAGATCAGGAATTAAGATGAATTTTTCTGATTTTACTAATTTAATAGACCAAGAGTATGCATTTGAAAATGTTGCTTTTGAAAATAATGGTCTTGTAAACTCAAAAGATGAAAATCAAGGCTCAGCAAAGGTTTTTTGTTTTGGATTCATGCACTCTCTTACTAAAGAAGAGGCGATAAGATGTTTTGGAGAGCATTACCAGTCTGTACTGGATGAGCCAGATAATGAACTATCTCATGTCAATATTCGAAACTTTATTAAGACTGGATGGAAGGGAGTATCAATAAACTTTTCTGCCCTACAGGTTAAATAGTTTTTTTTAAGAGTTTTTAAAACACTATGACCGAGAATAAATCATACAATAACGGCATATATACAGTTTTCCTTAGTGCGTTTCTTGTGCTTTTTCAAATCGGAATATACTTTGTCTATATCCCATGGAATGCCGAAAGATTGCAAATAACTGAAGCAGAAATTGGAATTGGGTTGTTTGTTTTTGGTATTTCAAATCTCATAGGTAATCAAACATCAGGGCGACTTATTGTCCCAAGGTTTGGCACAAAAAACTCTATTGCTATTGGTTTAATAGGTATTGCTTACTGCCCTTTATTGTTAATTCTATCAACAAACTATCTTTGGTTTTTATTGGCGTTTATACCCTTCGGTTTTTGTGTAGGTTTATTTAGTCCATCTGCACAATCTCAGATTTCAATGATTGAGCAGAAAACATCCAAAATTATAACGCCTCTATACCATGCTGCATTTAGCTTTGGCTCATTAGTAGGGGCTGTTACAGCGTTTTTTACAATAAAATATATAGAGAGACCAGATTTAATTTTCTTAACAACAGGAACAATGCTGATTTTGGGTTCTCTAATAATATACAAGTTTGGATTATTAAAATCTTTTGAGAATCTAAAGAAAACACCAAAATTTAAATTACCTAAAAAATCAATTCTCATTTTTGGCCTTTTAATGATGATGAATTATGCAACTATGGGCATAATTCTTGATTGGTCTGCACTATGGCTTACAAAGGATTTATTAGTTCCGCTATATCTTGGTGGCGCACTTATTGTTGCATTTAATGTTGGTGAAATTACTTCAAGGTTATTTGCATCCAAGATGATCAATGACTCTACTGAAAAATTTATTGGAGGCTATTTAAGCATCATTGCTGGAATTACTCTTTTCCTCTCAATTTTGACCGGAGATTTCTATGTAATTATTTTTGGAATGCTACTATTTGGCTTTGGAACTGCAAACTTTATAGCTATTATTTTTAGGCAGGCTATTAGAATAACCGATGAACCTATTTCATTAACTATTGCAAATCTTATAACTCTTGGCTTTGCTGGTTTTATTTTTGGACCAGCTCTTGTTGGTTATTTGGCAGAATATCTAGGATTAACCTTTAATATGTACCTTTTATGCTTTGTTTGGGGCTTTAATGGTGTAGCCCTATTAATTATGATGAGGCGAGTTAATACTTAAAGAATTAGTACATTTTAAGATTTATTGGCTCATATACATAATCTCTGAAATGAAAATCTTCTCTTTCAAAACAATTAAGCTTTCTCTTTTCATTTTCTTTAAGAAGTAGTTCATCATCAGGCCTTTCTTCAAGCCAAGTACAAATCGAATCATCCGGCCAATCATCATATATTCCTGCAAAAGCTAAGTTTGAAATGGCTAAAGAAAGTAATGTTACTAAAAAACTAGGTAAATATTTGATATTTCATCCCAAGTTAGTAATGAGGCGGGTTATCATTAATCACCTCGGATTGATCAGACTGTGGTTCAGATTGATTGATTAACTTCTCTTTTGTTTCTTTAATCTGATTGTTAAGTTTGGCGATTTTTTCGCCCTGACGAAAAACAACCATATTTAGTTCATCGAGCATATTTTGAAGATATGATATTTTTTCTTCTAACTCTACTAATTTTTTATCTGACATAATTTATTATAATAAATAAAAAAGCCACCTTTCGGTGGCTTAATTTAATTACTTCTCAATTAAAGCCT
>Ga0209090_10000265_pt1 | contig 32622 bp, 23 predicted proteins | sample ArcticOcean_MG_C_9_FD_187432 | JGI IMG/M metagenome (GOLD analysis project Ga0209090, IMG submission 187432) | Marine microbial communities from western Arctic Ocean - ArcticOcean_MG_CB2_152 (SPAdes) (version 2) | ecosystem: Environmental > Aquatic > Marine > Oceanic | place: Arctic Ocean... | reverse complement strand
ATACACTCACAGTCATTTCGACAGTATGGATAACACTTAATGATATTAGAAAGATAGCCTAGACAATATTTATCTCATTGCTCGAAATGAAACGGTTTTAGGTTATTTTATATACCGCATCAAATATAACCATATTTTAGCAATTATGTATTATATTAATACAGGGTGTATTAATATGGTTAATTAAAAAGTGTATCATTATAATACTATTTGTATCATAAATTTTAATAAAATCTAATAATAATAATTCTACTTATTGTTTCCCAAAAATAATTTAATACAGTGGCGAATCACCAATGCCAGAAATATCAATATCTTGTCATGAACAATCTCCAGAACATTTTCTTTGGTCTGTTGATCAGTGAGTTGCAACCATAACTTTAAATCTACCGGAACAAAAAAATCCCTTAACCTCTTGAATCTTATGTAGAAATACGGGTCCGTTTTAGAAACCTCGCTATTCGGAAGATGTTAATGTCGTTGTAATAACTGTTTCTGGATAAAATTTTGTTCCTGAGGAGATGTGCACGAAATCATAGGTCTATTAACTGTGATGAGTATGAAAGAGTTGCTGGCTTTTACTAGAATTACAGGTGATTTATTCAAAACAATCAGGAATTGCTCACAGTGAATGTGTCAAAATCGGAAAATGCTTGGTTCTCCAATGATTAATTTACAACTCATCCAAGCCAAACTTAGAGACATGTTTCTTGATATTGATGCAAGTGCACATCTCATTTATCGTGTTTGCCTGGACAAAGACAATAGTACATACAGAATTCCACGTGAAGCTGCCATGGCCAAATTATTTGCATCAGAATCGGAACAACAAGTTATAGACAAAGCAGTACTAATTTTTGGTGGATCCGGTGTCGTTTCCGGATTCGTTGTTGAGCAACTCTATCAGTAAATCATTGCGCTCAGGATCTATGAAGATGATACTGAGGTTCAAAAACTAATTATTGCCTCGCAGACACTCAAAGATAACTAATGCATGTTTTACTGTAAATAACCTGATATTTAAATGATATCTGCTGTTACTTCCCCTGAAGAAGCTGTTACTCTCCATTGTCCTTCTTGTGGTGAAGAAAAATTTATATTTGTACCAATGTCTGGTAAAAATGGGGAGCGCTTTGTCCGAATTCACTGTCACAAATGTCAGGAGCATTTATTTTTTCAGAATCCGGAACTGCCCAATAATATAAAATCTACTGAAGATGTTTCCGAACAATGGAAAACTGAGCAAATTAATAATTTGCAACTTGAATGGGAGGAATGGTTTTACTGGAAAAAAAGACACCTTGACAAAAGTTATTCAAAAAAAACCCCACTATCCAAATATGCACAATGGTTTTTAGCCCTTCTGCTTGGTTGTATTACCTTATTTTTTGTTCTGGACCGTTGGCATCTGCTGGATCCTATTCTCGAAAACCCTGAGGCAAGACAGAAATTAATAACTGAATACGCAGAAAGCCTGCTGCAAGTTCCATGTTTTCCGTCAATAATGAAAGTCAAAATTAGGACTGTCCCAATACGTTACACAAGAGAGCGACCGGTGCATAAAAATTGGATTCAGTATGGAGAAGCTGGTATATACTGGGGGGAAGAGCAAATCAAGATTCATCGTTCAAATTTTTGGTTTTTTGGCTGGCCCAAAAAAACACAATTATTAAACACCCTGATCCACGAGTTGCGACACCGGAGCAGTCCTGGACTGGGTCATAACTTAAAATTTTATAGCTTGGTTGAACACGACACAAAATGCGTACTGACATACTGGTAAGACAAACAAAATAAACCGCTTACTTGCACTAATCACTCTTGCTGTATATGAGAGAAACAAGTTTTAGCTTATACAGTTATTATAGCCATTGTCATACATTATTTGTAGTCAACAGTGTTTAACAGTAAAATCAGAACTATATGGCGAATAGTATAATTTTATTTTCCCTTTTCCAGAGTTTTTCTTGAAAATCAATCTCAGAATCAGCAACAGTTTTTACTGTATCTTTAATTAAATTCAATTTATTGCATTTTTTGTTGACACATAAAACAAATTGATTTAGAATCCCGCTTTAAATCAATTGTTTTTTCAAGACTTTCTTGAAAAATTTACGAACTTAAATTTAGGAGGTATGATGAAATTAGGTATTTTGGGTACACTTTCAATTGGTGCACTGCTGGTAGGTCAGGTTACATTTGCTGAAACAGTTAAAATTGGATTTGTTACTACACTCACTGGTGGCGCAGGTGCAATTGGAAATGATATGCGGGATGCGGTTGAGCTTGCGCTTGATCACTTGGGCCGCAAAATGGGCAGTTCAAATGTTAAAATGTTTTATGAGGACGACACATTTAAACCTGATGTAGGTAAACTAAAGACTGAAAAGTTAGTCAAAAAAGACAAAGTTCATTTTGTCACAGGCTACATTTGGAGCCACGTATTAATGGCTTCCCGTAATTCGGTAGTGGGGAAAGGCCCTTTTATGATTACCTCCAATGCAGGACCTGGCCCTGTAGCAGGCAAGCTCTGCCACGAAGATTTTTTCTCAACGTCCTGGCAGAATGACCAAACCACGATGGCTATGGGGGAGGTATTAAATCAACTTGGGATCAAGGATCTTTACATCATGGCACCAAACTATGCAGCAGGCAAAGGCATGGTTGCTGGGGTAACTCGAACCTTCAAAGGAAACATCATTGGAAAAGACATGACCAAGTTTCCGGCACAGCTTGATTTTTCTGCTGAACTGGCCAAGATTCGTGCAGCTAAACCAGATGCAGTGTTCGTTTTTTATCCAGGAAAGCATGGAATGCAGTTTTTCAAACAGTATGCGCAAGCGGGCTTGAATGGTTCAATTCCTTTATACTCTGCATTCACAGTTGATTCCTTAAACCTTCCTCGTTTGAAGGATTTGGCTGAGGGAAGTTTGATGACACAGTTCTGGGCTCCAGACTTGGATAATGCGGTTAACAAACGTTTTGTAACCGATTATCGAAAGAAGACCGGACGCTATCCGACTTTCTATGCAGCACAGTCTTATGACACTATCATGCTGATAAACAGTGCTGTAACTGCAGTTGGTGGAGATTTATCCAACAAAGAAGGAATGAGGACTGCCATGCGAAAAGCGAATTTCCCATCAGTGCGTGGACCGTTTAAATACGGAAATAACCATTTCCCAATTCAGAATTTCTACCTGCGTAAAGCAGTTAAAGATACTGACGGTAATTACACCACAACTATCATAAAAACTGTTTACACCAACCACCAGGATCCTTACGCTAAAGACTGTAAGATGTCCTGGTAGTTTGTCACTTTCCAACTGGCGGAGGGACTTAGGTCCCTCAGTCTCTTCATTTTTCCTTCCACACAATCACAACTTTAGTAAAAGGTTCTAGTGAACTGGACCCTACTTTTGGAGCAAACCCTGAATGGGTTTCAATTCGGAATTTTACTATTTTTACTGGCAGCAGGACTAACCCTGATCTTTGGCATCATGGATCTGATCAACCTGGCACACGGGTCACTCTACATGATGGGGGCCTATTTCGCAGCAACTTTAACAAAATGGACAGGTTCATTTCTCCTGGGCGCTATTTTGGCCATTCCTGCCTGTATGGCTTTTGGCATGATCGTAGAAATGATTGCAATACGCACACTTTACACCCGTAATCATCTCGATCAAGTTTTGGCAACATTCGGACTTATCCTTTTTTTTAATGAATTTGTAAGACTCATTTGGGGACCAATCGGTTTAGACATTCCACTTCCAGAAGTTCTAAACGGTAGTGTAGAGCTCTTCCTGGGAATTCGTTATCCTGCTTTTCGGCTGGTCATCATTGCAGTTGGAATCCTGGTTGCTTTTTTACTCTATCTGCTTGTATCACGCACAAAACTGGGCATGTTGATTCGTGCTGGAGCTAGTAATCGGCAGATGATCAGTGCACTGGGAGTGAACATCAATTTTCTCTATACTATTGTTTTTGGTCTTGGAGCTGCGCTGGCCGGTTTAGCAGGTTTAATGGCAGGACCAATCATGACTGTTGAAATTGGAATGGGCGAAGGGATCTTAATCATTACTTTAGTTGTGATTGTGATTGGAGGTGTCGGATCCATCAAGGGTGCCTTTGTTGCTGCCTTGTTGGTGGGCTTGATTGACACTCTCGGACGTTCCTTTCTTCCAGATATTTTAGGACTCTTTTTTTCCAATGATGTAGCCGATACTGCTGCACCTGCAATTTCTTCCATGTTAATCTACCTCTTGATGGCACTTATTCTGGCCATCAAGCCTCAGGGACTTTTTCCACCAAGAGGTGCATAGATGAAAGGGACTCCACGTATAATCTTTATAGTTATTTTAATGCTTGGTTTAGGTGTTGTTCCACTGCTTGCAGATTATTTTGATGAACCATTTTACACAGTAATGTTTTCCAGGATGCTTATTCTTTCGATTGGTGCTGTCAGCTTGAATTTGATTTTGGGTTTCGGAGGAATGGTCAGCTTTGGACATGCAGTTTATTTAGGAATAGGTTCATATATGGTTGGTATTGGAACCATGCATGCCGTAGAGGATGGAATTGAATGGATGGCAAATGGTTTCCTTCAAATTACACTTGCAATTGTGTTTTCAGCCTTAACAGGGTTGGTGATTGGGGCAATTTCACTGCGGACTCGTGGAGTATATTTCATTATGATTACACTAGCCTTTTCGCAGATGTTGTATTTCGTTGCAGTAGGCAACGAAAGATACGGGGGGGACGACGGTTTAAGTCTATACATGCGCAGTGACTTTAATGGTTTGATTGATATTACAAATGATAATTCACTCTATTATCTTAACTTTGTCTTTCTGCTGCTCAGTTTGTATCTTTCACACAGGTTAATTAACTCTCGTTTTGGAATGGTGATTCGTGGAGCAAAATCAAATGAACAACGTATGCGTGCCATTGGCTTCCCAGTTTTCCGATATCAGCTTGTTGCTTTCGTGATTGCAGGAACAATTTGTGGAATAGCTGGTGTTTTATCTGCTAACCAGACTGAATTTGTTAATCCGTCTGTTATGCATTGGACAAGATCAGGTGATTTGATCATCATGACAGTTTTGGGAGGATTGGGAACGCTTTTCGGCCCGGTCATTGGTGCAGTTGCTTTTCTATTTTTGGAAGAATTTCTCTCTGGTATCACAGAGTATTGGCAATTATATTTTGGTCCCATGCTAGTTCTAGTTGTCATTTTTGCACGTGGTGGAATAGATGGAATGCTTGTGGGACTTGATAAATGGTGGAGCAGAAACTCTACTGTCAAGAATGAAGAGATTGATTAAAATGTTAAAAGTGGACTCACTTTTCAAATCCTTTGGTGCTTTATTAGCTACAGACAACCTCTCGTTTCAAGTAAAGAAGGGGGATATACATGCGATTATAGGTCCTAATGGCGCTGGAAAAACTACTCTGATTGGTCAATTGACGGGAGAAATTGAATCTGATTCCGGAAGCATTTTGTTTGATGGAAACAATATTTCAGGAGTCCCGGTACATTTGCGTTCAGCACACGGTTTGGCTCGCTCCTTTCAGATAAGTAATATTTTTCATGACATGACAACTTGGGATAATGTTGCACTTGCGGTTCAGGCTCATGCAGGACATTCCTTTCATTTTTGGAAAAACGCCAGCCAAGAACAGGAACTTCGAAGACCTGCAATTGAATTTTTAGCAATGGTTGGTTTGGAGAATCGGGCAAAATTTGTTGCAGGACAGCTTTCTCATGGAGAACATCGTCAGTTGGAAATAGCTATGGCTCTGGCAACTAATCCCAAAATGTTACTATTAGATGAACCTATGGCAGGAATGGGGCCCAAGGAATCTCAGGCAATAGTTAAGATTCTTCAAAATTTGAAACGTAAACTTACGATTCTACTGATTGAACATGATATGGACGTTGTTTTCACACTAGCAGACAGAATAACAGTTTTGGTTAATGGCAGAGGAATTGCGACCGATATTCCTGATGCAATCAAGAAAAATCAGAAAGTCATAGCAGCTTATCTTGGTGAGGAAAGTTATCATGCTTGAACTTAAAAACCTGAAAACCTCATATGGGCAAAGCCAGGTGCTGTTTGGTGTGGATTTACAGGTAAATGAACGAGAAGTAGTAACTTTACTTGGACGTAATGGAATGGGCAAAACGACTACAATTAATTCAATTATGGGGATGGTGAGAGCACGTTCCGGAGAAATTAATTTTGAAGGCAATCAAATACGTGAATGGCCTGCACACCGTGTTGCTCAATCCGGAATGGGATTGGTACCAGAAGGGCGTCAAATTTTTCCCAATTTGAACGTAATTGAAAACTTAGTCGCAACTTCAGCAAATCGTTTCAAAAACAAGAATCCTTGGACATTGGATCGTGTCTTCAATCTGTTTCCGAGTCTGCTGGAACGTGCTAAAAACATGGGAAACCAGCTTTCAGGTGGAGAACAGCAAATGCTGGCCATCGGCAGAGCTTTAATGACAAATCCCCGCCTCTTGATTTTGGATGAAGCCACAGAAGGTTTAGCTCCGTTAGTTAAAATGGAAATTTGGGAATGCCTAAATGGCTTAAAAACTTCAGGTCAGTCGATTCTTGTCGTGGATAAAAACATAGAAGCTCTCACTCACCTGGCTAATCGGCATTATATCATGGAAAAGGGCAAAATTGTCTGGTCTGGTGATTCTCCGGCGCTAATTGCAGATAAGGAAATCCAGCATCGATATTTGGGGATTTAAAACAGCTTTTTTTGAACCCGTTCGTTGACACCCCAAGCGCCATTGCCTACGAATTACTGCTGTTGCAGGAGCTGCAGAACGTTTTGTGGTAATTGATTTGCTTGTGCCTGCATGGATTGACTGGCCGACAGAAGAATCTGGTTACCAGTTAATTTTGACATCTCTGCCGCCATATCCGTGTCTCTTATGGTTGACTCTCCACGGCTAATGTTTTCTTCTGCAACTCTGAGCGAATTTAGATTGCTTTCAACTGTGTTTTTCTGGAAAGAACCAATTTCACCTCGCAAAACAGATATTTCGTCAATTGCCTTCTCAATAAGTCTGCCTGAGTTATCAGCACCTTGTTTACTGGTCAAGTCGATATCAAATAAACTTCGAAAACCGCTTTCATTTTCCACACCCAGTGCCAAGTTACTAGTACGAATGTTTTTTAATGAAAAGCCTTGATCCGTACCAGGTTTTGTTCCGAGACCAACATTCTTTGTCTGTTGCGATATGTGAACATAGCCTTCTATTATTGGATTACTTGGAGAACCCACGATTTCTTCCTGGGTCTCTTCAACAAATTCTGTTCCTACGACTTCACCTTGCTCATTTTTGACAGGCACTTCTTTGAGTCCAATAGAACGATCATATTGTATGGCTATTCCCTGTGCAGGAGAAGAACGTTTGATTGCAGTCAGGAATTGTCCTTTCCCATTCGTAAAACTGTCACCAATTTTGCCGGCTACATCCAAGCCCGGTATTGATGATTCAGCAACATTGGACTCTTTTGTCAGCAAACCTGAAATATTAGTGGTGAGCGAAAAAGTAGGGGAAGCACCAAAATCTTTGTGTCGGATATAAAATGTGTTTTCTGGTGTTTCAAAGGCCTCCAAAGCTAAACCACTTCCTTCAATTGCTTCGTTAATTGAATTGATAATAATCGCTCGAATATTTTTCGAAGCCTCCTCTGCGGGAAAGCGTGAAGGATCTTGTTTATAGTTTGACAAAACTTCTTCAATATTTTCTTTAACTTTCCCAAACCTTGTGTCGACTTCAACGTTGCGGCCACCTTCACTGAGCAATATTTTAACTCCTTCACCTATATTTTGTATTGTCAACGGTACAGAGCCTCTTATATGTGGTTGCGTTGCTACCTGTGTAATATCAACTTCATATCCCTCCATCGGGGAAGCTTCAGTCCAAGTTTCAGCATTAACGAAACGAATGTTATCGCCTACAGAAGCACCATTTGCACCCATGCTACCATCCAGTAATATTCTACCGTTGAACTCTGCAGTTTTCACAATTCGATCTAAAGTGCTAAGCAAGTTTTGCACTTCATTCTGATCTGCAGCCAACATTGAATCATCGTTAACTGCTTCGTTTGCAGCGTGAACTGATAGTTGCTTCAAACGAATCAATATGTTGCTGACCTCACTCAAGGCCCCCTCGGCAGTTTGAAACATGGCAATAGCATTTTCATTGTTGCTGTAAGCCTGCCTCAATCCCGCAATTTGTCCTCTCAATCGTTCTGAAGCTATCAGCGAAGCCGGACCATCAGCGGCACTGTTTATCTTTGTTCCGGAACTCAATTTTTCAATTGAGCTTCTAACGTTTTTTAAATTGTTGTCTGAGTGCCGTAATGTATTCAGAGATGTTGCATTACTTCGAATTCTCATTTTGTTCTCCCATAATTAATCTAAAGTAGGCTTCTGCGTTGATACTAACACAATGTTTCAGCTAGCAGATAAAACCCTTGTCTTGCTTTTCGGCATTCTTAAAATAAACTTTAAAATATTTATGACATTTTTGTTAGTACAGTTAATTTTCACCGGCTTATGGCATTAGCTGAACTGTGATTCTGTCTGCCAACAACATTCCTTTGGGCGTCAAACACAAGTGCTGACCTTCCCAAAATGCACGTCCATCACCGCAAAGTTCTTGAACAAATTTTAACTGTTGATATTGTAAATGCAATCCAAAGCGCGCCTGCCATTCTTTAATATTAATTCCTTCACACTGACGTAAACCGAGCATCAAAAATTCAACTGCCAGTTGTTTTTCTGAAAGTTGTTCTATAAATTCAGTTGGCCATGTATTTTGTCCAAGATGCTGAAGGTAAGTCCTGATAGAACGAACATTGCCCCAGCGAGTTCCCCTATGGTATGAGTGTGCTCCAACTCCAAACCCAAAATATTCTTGACCAGACCAGACCAGCAAATTTTGTCGGCCTTCGTTAGTTTTTTTTGAAAAGTTTGAAATTTCATACTGAAACAGTCCTGCCTTTTCCAGATAGTCTGTCGCCCACAAATACATCTCCTCAAATTGATCCAGATGTTCAAGTTCCCATTTCCGGATTTGAGGATTATTACCAAAAGGTGTCCGTTCATGAATTTCAAGGCCATACAATGAAATATGGGAAGGCTCGTATCTTAGTGCTTCCTCTACATCATTTTTGAACATAGCAATACCCTGTTCGGGAATACCAAACATCAGATCAAGGTTCCAGTTATCAAATGATGAGTTTGCTATGACTGAAATTGCATTCCGTAGATCTGCAACAGTATGACAACGCCCCAACTTATGAAGAGTTGAAGACTGAAAACTCTGTCCTCCCAAACTGAGCCGATTGACACCAATATCTGCAAGTCCATCGAGATATTCCGGATTTACATCATCCGGATTCATTTCAAAAGAAATCTCTATTTGATCAGACCAGGGTAAATTTTCACGGACTTTTGTAAGTAACACTGACACTTCCGGTATAGTTAGACAAGAAGGGGTACCTCCCCCGATATAAATTGATTTGAGCAAAATATGCCCAGAAAGTTTTTCTTCATTTTCTTGCCGTTCCTTATCTTTCAGCATTTCTGCACGTCGGTCAATTTCAACTAGCATTCCCTGAATATATTTTTCATGCATTTTTGCTTGATCACGACGTACCGTAAAGGAGCAAAACGGACAAATCGTGCGACAAAAAGGAATATGAAGATAAACCGCTGGAATCGGACTACGTTTTTTTTGCATTTTTTCAGATAAATCCAATTTATTTTACTTTATATATCAGATAACTAATTGTTTATGTTTGATTTAACAGAAGATATTTTTTATTGATTTTCTGAACCAGATAAATTACATTATGGTATCTGCATTTTTATTATATTTTTTGTCATGCAACCTTTGTTTCAAATGTACTCATACATGGTTGCAATTTACAAGTATATTCAAGCTTTTATTCGTTTATATTGTTGATATAATTGTCATTATGTTTCACTTATAATACCATGAATTGTATTTTATCTATAACTTAAGAAACACTAAACCAGCAAAATAAAGACCTTTATGATGTAACTGATTGCTTATTTTTCTAATTTGGTTTTACGGCAAAAAAATTTTCATGTTTTTTGCATAAACAAAGCAGAAAAAAAAGAACAAATTTAACCTGCAATTTTTACCAATTTTAGTATACTTTTTTTAAAATACACCATGGATTGGTTAAACTTAAAACTTATTTTAGAATACATATCAAGAAAAGGCATCTATGAAAATTAAGCGCCTGTTCACCATGGAAGGTGAAAGTCCGTACGCATCAATAGAATTTGAAAAACGTGCTTCCGTTATACGGAACCCAGACGGTTCAATAGTCTCCAAATGGGATAATGTGTCTGTGCCAAAACATTGGTCACAGGTCGCCACTGACATCCTGGCACAGAAATATTTTCGCAAATCCGGCATACCAAAGCACTTAAAATCCGCAAAAGAAAAAGGGATTCCTGACTGGTTGCAGCCCTCTCTTTATGACCAGACTAAGGCTGATCAGGAAGTTTCAGAGGCAGATTCTTCAGCAGTTGATACTACCGTTTCGGAAACTGATGCGAGAGAAGTTTTTCATCGTCTTGCCGGTTGCTGGACGTATTGGGGTTACAAACACAACTATTTCGACACTGAAGAAGATGCGAGGGCATTTTATGACGAATTATGTCATATGCTGGCCAATCAAATGGCTGCACCAAACTCTCCTCAATGGTTCAATACCGGACTTAACTGGGCCTATGGCTTGAACGGACCAGCACAAGGACATTTTTTCGTAGATCCAAAAACAGAAGAAGTAATGCCTTCTAAAGATGCATACACACGACCACAACCACATGCATGTTTCATCCAATCTGTGAAGGACGACTTGGTACGAGATGGTGGCATAATGGATTTGTGGACCCGTGAAGCACGTCTATTTAAATATGGTTCAGGAACAGGTTCTAATTTTTCTGATTTGCGCGGGGATGCAGAACCGCTTTCCGGTGGTGGTGTTTCTTCTGGACTAATGTCATTTCTTAAAATTGGAGATTCAGCTGCGGGTGCCATCAAGTCCGGTGGTACAACGCGTCGTGCAGCTAAAATGATCTGTCTGGATGCAGATCATCCTGATATTGAACAATTTATTAACTGGAAAGTTCACGAGGAACAAAAAGTTGCTGCTCTGGTTTCAGGTTCCAAAACAATAAAAAGACTGATCAAAGATTTGTTTGAAGCAATACACGGCTGGGAGAATGAGTCTGAAAAGTTTGATATAGAACTAAACAAAGATCTGCGCTCTGTTGCCAAAGCTTCCCGTTTGGCATCTATGCCTTTCAGCTACGTGTACCGCATAATCCATTTATCCAAACAGGGATATACTGGAGTATTGTTTGATGAGTACGATACTGATTGGAATTCTGAAGCATACCAAACAGTTGGCGGGCAAAACTCTAATAATTCTGTTCGCTTGAATAATTCTTTCATGCAAGCAGTTGAACAGGACAAAGACTGGAATCTCTACTGGCGAGTTGAAAAGGTCAAAGCAAAAAAAGAAGGCAGAGAGCCGGTTCCTTGCAAAAAACTAAAGGCTACCGAACTTTGGGATGAAATTGCATACGCAGCCTGGGCTTCTGCGGATCCAGGAATTCAGTTTGACACAACAATCAACGAGTGGCACACATGTCCGGCTGATGGTCCAATTCGGGCATCTAACCCATGCAGTGAGTACATGTTTTTGGATGATACAGCCTGTAATTTAGCTTCGTTGAATTTGCTTCAGTTTCGAGATCCTAAAACGGGAGAACTTGATATTGCAAAATTGCATCATGGTTCAAGAATTTGGACAGTAGTTCTGGAAATTAGTGTTTTGATGGCACAATTCCCAAGCAGAAACATTGCAGATCTCTCTTACAAGTTCCGCACTCTTGGCTTGGGTTACGCCAATATGGGGACATATTTAATGGTTAACGGTATTCCTTATGATTCAGCAAAAGCCCTTGCTATTTGTGGTGCCGTGACTTCCATTATGCACATGACTTCTTACTCAACCTCTGCTGAAATGGCTAAAGAGTTTGGCACATTTTCCGGCTACGAAAAGAACAAGGATAATATGCTTCGGGTGATCAGGAATCATCGGCGGGCTGCATTTCGTGCACCGGATAGTGAATATGAAGGATTGACCATCAAACCGGTTGGAATAGACAGTCAGCACTGTCCTCCAGAACTGCTGAAGGCAGCACAACAAGATGCCAATACGGCCCTAAAACTGGGGGAAAAATACGGTTTCCGTAACGCACAGGTCACTGTGATTGCACCAACTGGAACTATCGGTTTACTGATGGATTGTGATACTACCGGAATCGAGCCGGACTTTGCTTTGGTTAAGTTCAAGAAACTTGCAGGCGGCGGTTATTTCAAAATCATTAACAATTCGATTCCACCGGCTTTATATAAACTTGGATATGATGACTCGGAAGTTTCTGACATTGGACACTATATCAAAGGACACGCACGACTGGACGGAAGCCCCTGCATCAATGCAAACATTTTGCGTACCAAAGGATTTACGAGCGAGGTCCTAAAACGGATTGAAGAGCAATTGCCTACTGCATTTGATATCAGCTTTGTTTTTAACATGTATACTCTTGGTGAGTCATTTTGTAAGGAAACGCTGGGATTGAGTGACGAGCAACTGGGAGATTTTGATTTCAGTATTCTCAAGCATCTCGGGTTCAGCAGTAAAGAAATTGAGGCTGCAAACGATTATATTTGCGGAACAATGACAATTGAGGATGCTCCACACATCAAACCGGAACATTACAGCGTTTTTGACTGCGCAAACAGATGCGGTCGAAAAGGTAAACGTTTTATTGCTCCAGAAGCGCACATCCGCATGATGGCAGTGGCCCAGCCTTTTATTTCCGGATCCATCTCCAAAACTATCAATATGCCTAATGAAGTTAATATCACTGATATTAAAGAGGCTTTATCCTCTTCCTGGCATTACGGATTGAAGTGCAACGCTCTATATCGCGACGGTTCCAAACTTAGTCAGCCACTTAATGTGAATGTGGAGGAGTACTTGTGGGACGAAGATGAAGTTGAAGGAGGTATTGCTGCTGAAAAACCGGAACAAGTCCGGATTGCAGAAAAAATAATTCACCGCTACATAGCCAAACGCAGAAAATTACCACACCGTCGCAGCGGCTACACTCAAAAAGCAGTCATCGGAGGGCACAAACTCTATTTGCGTACCGGTGAATATGATGATGGTACAATAGGCGAAATTTTTCTTGATATGCACAAAGAGGGAGCCGCTTTCAGAAGCTTGATGAACAGCTTTGCAATTGCAATTTCACTGGGCTTGCAGCATGGTGTTCCACTGGAAGAATTTGTGGAAGCCTTTATTTTTACACGTTTTGAACCAAACGGTATGGTTTCTGGAAATGACTCAATCAAAATGAGTACATCCATCATTGATTACATTTTCCGTGAACTTGCAATTTCTTACCTTGGTCGCAACGATCTAGCTCAGGTCAATCCTGACGAGTTACAAGCCAGTGCAGTACATACACAAAATGAGGATCAACCCGAGTTTGACAACGAACAAGTAGTTTCGGAGAGGACTCTCAGCACTGAAGAAAGTCTGGCCTTTCTGGAACAGAAGGAAAGCGATTTTGAAGGAGTAGATTTTGCTCTGTTAAAAAATTCTGATCCAAAACCCGAACAGGTACATGCTGAATTTACTGGCAATTCAGATTTTGGTGTTGATACATCGACAGAAAATTGGGAGACACAGGAACGTTCCCCAAAAACCCTTGTTCAAGAAGCACGAATGAAGGGTTATGAGGGTGAAGCCTGTCACACATGTCAGCAGTTCACTATGGTACGTAACGGTTCATGCCTCAAATGTGCTTCCTGTGGAGCAACCAGTGGTTGTTCGTAAAATATCAGCAGTTTTGTAGCCGTGAGCAAAAACAGCTCTTCTATTTTTTGTCAAGCAACGGCCTTAATTTTTTACGCTAATGAAAACTTTGGACTGCGGGTTGAGGTGTTAATCTCAGCCTGCAAATCTAAAAATTCATGTCTCACCTTTTAGTGACCCCACCTTCAAACTTATATAAAAGTCCGCAACGTGGAATTGCTTTGTTGATCACGCTGGTTATTTTGGCCCTGCTTGCCGTTTTCATGACAGAGTTTTCTTTTGAAACAAAACTCGAGACAAGGGGTATCCAAAATTACCAAGCTTCATTCAAAGCCAGGAATGCTGTCAAATCTATGTTTAAGGCTGTACTGGAAGGGTTGAAAGGTCAAAATGAGGTTAAATTTTTTCGAGTCTACTTACAGGGATTACAATATAATTTTAGTGAATTTTCTGGAAATGACTGCACTCTTTTAAATCCCTGCAAACCTGTAAAATTAATTGCAGGAGTAATTGCTGATTTTCCTGATGTAATTTTTTATACACCATATATTCGTCCAATTGATCATTTGTTCAATTTGAATCGAATCCGGAAGAACAATCCTGGGACACCGGAAGATTTAGATTTGCATAACCAGTTTGTGAATATACTAAAAAATATGAAATCTGTGTCTGGTCAAGTCTCTTTGGAAGTTTCTTCCATCGACAGAATTTATGCAGCCTTGTTCGATTGGACTGATGGGGACCAGGAACCATATGAAATGATAGGAATAGAACACTACCAGGATTTGCAAACTGAATATGAAATCAAGAATCAAAAGTTAGATAAACTTAGCGAAATTCTGCTGATTGACGGTATTGCTGAAAGCGGAATCCCTTTTGATAATTCTCAATCGGGACCAGGAAACTGGAAAAAATATTTTACGGTTTTTCCAGTCGAAAATAGGGCAGAAGGTTTTGAGCAACCACGTATAAATGTCAACCTTGCAACAGAAAATGAGATTGTTGATTTTTTGATGCAGTTTGAAAATCAAGCTGATAGTAGTACCTCCCAAACATTTATAGCAAAAGCTATAGAAATAGGGTCTACACTAAAATTAATAACCAGTGGAGAAAAAGGTAAAACATACAATTCAAGTTCTGAAATACAAAAATCTTTGGATTCAAGTCCTACTACTTCTGATTTGCCGGTTGTCGCTAAGCAATTCTTCGTTCCTTACAGTAATTGGTATGAAATCAACCTGAAAACCGAAATCGAAAATGTACAAGCAGAAGTGAATGCGTTTGTGTCGGTGAACAGAAAACCTGATCATTCTGTTGAAAAGTTAATAATCCACGAATTTTTGTTGCGCTAAATAACAATGTCTGAAAAAATTGGCTGTCACATTATTCGTCTAAAGGAAATCGATTCAACAAATTCATACCTGAAAGACAAAAGTGAGCTCCTACAAAGGAACGGCTTAGTGGTGATTGCTGAAATGCAGGTTTCGGGACGTGGAAGAGCCGGTAGAAAGTTTACTTCTATAATTGGAAATAACATAACTTTTTCCGTAGTTTTGCACCCAAATTTGCCACTTGAAGAGATTCAAATATTTGCTTTATTAGCTGGAGTGGCTGTAGCTCGTGTTCTTGAAAATTACGTCAAAAATATCCGGCTTAAATGGCCCAATGATGTACTGGTAAACGAAAAGAAAATCTGTGGAATATTGCTCGAAACAATCAATATCCCCGATCATAGTTTTCCTGTCTTAATTATGGGAATCGGTTTAAACACAAAAGGCTGTCCTAAAGATTATCCTGAAGATTTACAGAATATTGTAACGACAATAGAGTCTGAAATATTAGCAATTTCAGACATATCATCTAAAACTGAAACAGCACCAGTTCTGAATAATGAATCAATTTTTCAGCAGCTTCTGCTAGAATTAGATAACTGTCTGGAAAAATTCAGTCTAGTCTCTGCTAACACACAAAATTATGATAAAACAACCTCAGGTCGTTCCTCATTGTTACAGGAATGGTTGCAGCGGGCTAAAGCATTAGGCAGGAAGGTTTGTAGTTTGAACAACGTAGAAGAACGACTAAAAGACTCCGGAACAGTTGGTATCATTGAGGGTTTGACAAAGGAAGGCTATCTGCAAATACGGACAGATTCTGGTCAAATACTGACACATGTTTCAGGAGATATTTTTGATGTGAAAAGGCAAATTAATGATTCTAGCTGCTGACATAGGTAACAGTGACATAGTTCTTGGTATTTTCAAAGATTCTGAATTACTGCAGAATTGGCGCTTGCATACTGTTCATCATCAGAGTGTAGATGAATATGAAATGCTGGTTCGGGGTATGCTTTTCGCATGCGATTTCAGCTTGGAAGACGTAGATGGAGCAGTCATTAGTTCTGTTGTTCCTGAACTGACAAATGTTTTTCTTAATCTAATCGAAAATTTGGTTGGTCAACAGCCTATAATAGTAAACAGCGATCTGAATTTTGGCATTGAAATCAACACTGAAATACCTGCAAATGTCGGCCAAGACAGACTTATTAATGCACTTGCTGCATACCAGCAATATAAGACTTCGCTGATAATTATTGATTGTGGAACAGCCACAACTATGGATGTAGTCACTGCAGAAGGGAGCTTTGAAGGAGGAGTGATTTGCCCAGGATTGTTAATATCTGCCGAAGTATTATTTTCCAGGGCAGCCCAACTTTTTCAGGTAAATCTTGAAATTCCAGATAATTTAATAGGTAAAAATACGACAGATAGTGTTAAGTCCGGCCTCATTTATGGTTATGGTGGTATGATAGTTTCGTTGATTAACAAATTAGCGAAAGAAATTGTACAAATGGATCAGCCTTATCCTACTGTTGTTATTACAGGTGGTTTGGCGAATAAATTATTGCCGATTCTGCCTGAAGTTATTTTTCATGATGATTTGACTTTACGTGGTTTATACCTTTTTCATTTGATGAACAAACCCGTTGAAAATGGAAAAGATCAATAATTCACAATTATTTTTGATAGCTTCTCTGAAACTAACAAACCAACCAGATATACGATCAACCACTGATATAAAGAGATCACAGAGGAATATTTTATAGAAAAGTTTTCTGCATCTTTAGTAGATCTGTGATGATTGTGTGACAAAACTTAATTTTTACGACTACATAACTTAATCAATTCACCAAACAACATTCCAACAGAAATGAGATATGTCTGAAGAAAAAATTGACGGACTTGAAGGACTGGATGATTTTGGTGACGATTTTGGTGAGCAACTCGACTCTTTCATGGAAAATGATGGAGAAGATGAGGGTGATAGTGAATTGGATTCATTTTTCGAAGATCTTTCTACAATCGATGATCTGGAAAGTGATGATAATAGTGAAAGTGAAGAAACCAAAAAAGATAAAAGCGAAGATGAGCAAAACAATGATGATGACGATGTTCAGGAAGATGACCATAACCATGATGATGACGATGTTCAGGAAGAAGATCATAACCTTGGTGATGATGATCCGGACGAAGATGATGATGACGATGTTCTGGGAGATGAGGAAATAGATGACGACGAAGAAAAGCAGCAGCAAAAATCAAGAAGGAAAGCAGCCTCCAAAGGTTTTCCGCTAAAAGCGGTAATTTTATCCTGCGTATCCGGTTTGATTTTGGGATCCATAACGATTGCAGTTCTATATTACTTGGCCACTCCTTCTGAAACTCAATCGCCAGAAACAGTGTTAGAACCTCCTCCAAAACCTGCTCCTGTTGCAAAAATCAGCAAATCTAAACCTAAACCTAAAAAGTCTAAACTTAGGACCAAAACAAATAAATACAGTTATTACATACAGGTTATTTCCTGTATATCCAATGAATGTGTAAATGAAAGTCGCATTCAATTACAAAGCCTTGGCTATAAAACACGTGTCAGGACTTCCAGTGAAAGTTCCGGTATAGCCGAAGTTATTTCAATAAATGTTTTTGGAGAAGAAGAATCAGCAAAATTTGTAAAGAAAATTAACTCCGACAAATCCCTGGCAGGATACGCTTATCGTAAATCGATAAAAGAAGGGTTTCAGGTTTCCCTAGGTTTATTTCCAGAACTGGAAACGGCTAACAGAGTAAGAACACACTTAAATCAATCTTTTAAAAATAAGATTTTTTTTAAAATACAACGTACTACACAAAAAATACTATTTCAAAAAGTTCAAATTGGTGGGTTAAAATCAAAAAAAAGTGCTGAAAAGTTGCGAAATAGACTGAAACAAAACAACCCTGATTTTAGAGGAGCTTTTGTATTTTCAGTAAAAAATAAATAATAATGACTGATATTTAGATTTTAACTAAGTAAGACTTTCCTCATAATTTCGGTACAGTTTGGCAATAAATCTATTCAATGTACTGTTGATTTTAGTTTGCTTTTTAATCTTATTAGAATAAAGTCAGTTATCATTATATTTCAAATACTTTAATTTAAAGGAGCATAAATGGGACTGAGTTGGACGATTGTATTCAGTGTTTTGGTAATTGGATTCATAATTATTCCAGGAATTGTTTTTTTGACTAACATCAGTCGAATTCGCAAAGAGTAAGTACGGTTAATTTCTGTCATTAAAAATCGTAAATACCTAATTCGTCTTTTCCAGGATTCGGAAACTCTTTTCTTTCGGCCTTCCCACTTAATGATTTGATGGCACCCAACCCTTTCTCGAATCTCATCGGAAAATCATACTGCAGGAGTTGCCACATTTCTAGCAGCTAATTTTCTTTGAGTTTTAATTTGAAAAATAGACTCAGTTTAATAAGAGCAAATCGCAGCACTATGTTGTTTTGTTTGCTGCCTGAAGTCTGCCTCCCGTTTTTTTTATTATTGATTTTTCTAAACCCGCTTTACGCAAAAGGGGATTCCCCATTTTCCAACCAATTTTCACCTCACTCCTTGCAGGGAATTTACTCAGCAAAACAATCGGAAGATAAACCGTCATTATCTTTCATTAAACACAGCTTTGCAGTAGTTTCTGCTACTGCATTAAATGTTCGATCCGGCCCAAGTACTAAGAATCCTGTGCTAAAGGTGATCCTTAAGGACACACATATTTTGCCCCTGTCTTCACCAAAACATGAATGGCTCAAAATACGTATCCCAAAAGGAATAAAAGGATGGGTAGCCAAAAAGCATGTAAAGATTTATATGCCAAAACCTTTGTCTGTTTTCAAAGTAAAACCAGCCTCTATGCCCTTCACATCTTTTCTGGAAGCAAGTATTAGCCGGTACATGGAAGAAATGTATTTACAAAAAAGATTGAAACCAGTAGATAAATTATTTATCGTTGTTAAAGACCTGACAACCGAATCTTATGTGGTATCTATTCGTTCAAGACAAAGTGTAAAATCAGCAAGTACGATTAAGGTCCCAATACTTCATGCTTTTATGATTCAGCGCTTTCGCGGAAACATAAAAGAACCTTCGAAGTATGAAAGGCAAATTGAGGAAATGATTCGATTCAGCAGCAACCCAAGTACAAATACAATTATCAAATTGTTAGGAGGCCCCAAAAGAATCCAGGATTTACTGAATGAAACAAAATTATACAAAGAAGTGAAGTTGGCTGAAGCTATTCCTGAAGATGGACGGACCTATCAAAATAAAATATCTGCAGCAGATTTAAATCAAATTTTTGTTAATATTTGGTCCAATCGTGTAATTGGTCCTGAATTCAACCTGGAAAATAACATGACTGCATCAAAAATAATGCTGCATTTACTTAAATTGCCCGGACACTCATGGTTGATAGACAGAATTAAAGCTGGAACCTGTTTTTCGTCAAATAAAACTGTAAGTATTTGGGACAAGACTGGATTTGTAAAGGGTGTAAACGGAAATGGAGGAATTGTTGAAATTGATACGCCTCATGGCAGAAAAGCATATTCTATTGTAATGTTCATGGAGCGCGACAAATTTCAAACTATCATAGGAGATGCTACTAAGTGGTCAGAACGTATGGCCATGCATATGCGTCGGATCTCTGAAATGACTTATGCATTTTTTTCCAATCGTTATGAAAGCTACAATAAATGTGGTCGTTCATTATTAAATCGTTTTGCTAAACTTGCCCTTACATCACATCTTCTTCATGCCTCTCTTTAAATTTTTTAAAAAGCATATTAATTGCTGAAACAGGAGAGCATTAACATTATTATTAACAAAATATTCATGACTTTCGAGGAACGTATAGACTGGTTTTCTGCACGAAACCTGATCATGCTGTTTCTCTGGAAAGATAGTTTTTTGAACCCACTAGTTCCTGTACAATTACAAATACTTAAATCTTCCGGACTGCTTAAAAATAAGTATTTATTGGAGGTAATGGAAGAACATTTTCCTGAGTATGATGCCGAGTTGCCGAGAGGAATGTATTTTCCAGTTCCAATTTCACGTTCCCTTTCGGATGGAGAGAATTTTTCAACTAAACTTGCAGGGCAATTCTTTTATGATTTCATTCGCGTTGATGACTGTCAAAAATGGAGTTTGCGAGATAAGTATATCACTGGAAAGGTATTATCACTTTTTGAGTCAAACCTGTTTTATGAAAAGGAAACCAACCACTATTACGTTGAATACTGGAGTGATAGTCGATGGGATAAATGCTACCTTGAATGTGTAATAACTCCAATGTTGGGATTATCAGTAGAGAGTATTCCAGATGGATTAAAGTTGGAACTCAATAATCATAAAACAGATTTAATTGATCTACATAGTTTCCGTATTGATACAAAAGAGAGATGCTTTGCCCTCTCACTAAACCATGGCGAAGTACAACTTGCAGACACTCCCAGATTCTGGTTGCTAAATCAATTGGATGAAACAGGTACTCAACTCGTTCTGAACAAGCAACTTTTCCCTTTGAATATTTCATCATAAATTGAAATATTAATAGGCATTTCCTCCATATTTAAGTTCCTTACCTACCTGAGAAATTTACTTCATATTGTTGCCATTCAGCAATATTCATTGAAAATATTTAACTATCAGGTTATAATTGGCATAATTTTTTAAGATGTATTAATAGAGCATCTTTATTTAACCGCTCATAATCTAAGATGCTTATGGTTTCAGTTCAACCATATAACCGTAAGTAAGGGAGTGTTTTTCTCATTTTTAAGAATTATTTCGGTAAGGTAAATACTTAATTTACTGCATTATTTACAGAATATAATTTTTTGTAGTGTCTTTTGGAGTGGAGTAATTAAAAGAAAATATACTTTTGTATCACAAGCAGAACGTCGAATAGCCTCCATTTTTTTAGCAAGTTCGAATTTACCTTTCTTCCATTTTTTAAGACAGGCGTAACAAGCTTGTCCAGATTCAGAACATGCTAATATTTCCGGAGTTAATTTTGAACAGAGACAGAAATGTATACTGAAACCGAATACCAAAATAAAATCATTGCTGCTAAAAACGACCTTAGACTAAGATGTATAGTTCGGTGTAGTTTTGCAGTCTTTTTTTTTGTATGTGTTTTAGTAAATTACATAAATTTTGCGTTCGCTCAAACTGAAAACACAACTGTTGAGGGAAATAGTAAAAATAATAATGTCCGTAAAATAAATGCACAAAAACCACAACCAGAATCCAAATATCATATAGTATATCATACAATAAATTTGGTACCATTGCCCTTTAACAATCCCCGATTTAAACCAGTTTATACTGGCACAATAAGTCCGGAAGATTCGAATAAATCAAGAGAAGCAATGACAATGATGCTGGAAAAGTCTAAATCCAGCAATCCGCTGACTAACAATTTGCCTACTTCAAAATTTTATTTGAAGGAAAAAAGGCAGAATACTGAAGCCAAATATAATATAGTATATCATGCAAATAACTTGGTGCCATTGCCCTTTAACAATCCCCGATTTAAACCAAGTTATACTGGTACAATAAGCCTGGAAGATTCGGAAAAAACAAGAAATGCAATGACAATGATGCTGGAAAAATCTATATCCAGCAATCCACTGACAAAAATAATGTCTTCTTCAAAATTTTATTTGAAGGAACAAAAACAGAAAGATAGGAAAAAGAATAAAAAAGAGATGCAGGTCTATAATGAAAGGAATAATAAGAAATTCAATGAATATTTTAAACGCCTACAACAAAAACGATCTCACTCTGCAAACTACAGCGGTAGACACTTCGATTACACAAGTTACAACCAAAATATTCAAGTAGCTGCCAGTCGTTAATCTAATTTGAGAAAGCCATCTTGTTTCCTTCCAAACCATCAATTAATTCAATACAATAATTATGGCACGAGTAGCAATGGCAATGAGTGGCGGCGTTGACTCGTCTGTTGCAGCAGTTCTGCTTAAGGAACAGGGACATGAAGTTATCGGTCTGCACATGAAACTATATCATGGACCGGAGAATGAGACTCGCCCTAAAAGTTGCTGTTCGTTAGATGAAGCAATAGATGCACGTGCAACCTGCCATCGTCTGAATATCCCATTTTATGTTCTTGATTGTCAAAAGGAATTTCGAGAATCTGTAATAGATTATTTTGTTGAAGAATATTCTCGTGGTCACACACCAAATCCGTGCGTAATGTGCAATAAAGAAATAAAAAGTAATTTATTACTAAAAAAAGTAGATGAACTTGATTGCGACTATTTGGCCACGGGCCATTATGCCAAAATCCGCTTCAATCCTCTCATTCGGCGCCAGCAATTAATACGTCCTCAGGATTTGCGTAAAGATCAAACATATTTTCTACATAGCATTCCAGCAAATGAACTTCACCGTCTGATGTTCCCTCTGGCAGATATCATTAAACCTGAAGTACGGAAAATTGCAGGAATAATGAATTTATCTGCAGCAAATAAGCCGGATAGTCAGGAGATATGTTTTGTCCCAAAGGATTACCGAAATTTTTTAAAGCAGGAACTGAAGGAGGTACCCGAACCTGGAGAGTTTATTAGTTTATCAGGAGAAGTTCTGGGAGAACACCTCGGCTTGCCATTCTATACAATTGGACAGCGCCGTGGACTTGGTTTAAGTGATTCTACGCCGTATTATGTTGTTAAAATTGATAAAGGAAATAACAGGATAGTTCTTGGAAAAGAAGAGGATTTATATTCTAAGACTATATTTGTTTACGGAGTGAACTGGTTGTCTATATCACCTCCAAAAGAGCAGTTACATGTAACTGCGAAGTTGCGATATTCCCATCAGGGAGTAGCCGCATCTGTTTTTCCAGAGTCAGATAACAAAGTCAGGTTGGAACTTGATGTCGCGGAACGTGCCGTTACTCCCGGACAGGCTGCGGTGTTTTATCATGATGAAATACTCTTAGGTGGTGGTTGGATTAACGATTTACCTTGAGTTTTATAGATTATACATTGGATTATGAACATAATTATAACCGGTTTTATGGGATCAGGTAAAACCACAATTGGACGAAAATTAGCCAAATTAATTGAATATTCATTTGTAGATACAGATTCTGAAATAGAAGATGATCAAGGTTGCAGTGTTAGTGAAATTTTTAAGTACGGAGGTGAAGAGTGTTTTCGTGAAATGGAAACACGACTTTTGGAAAAGTTGTTGAATATTGATAATTCCGTAATAGCAACTGGTGGTGGTATAGTACTGCGTGAAGAAAATCGAAAGATGCTGAAGAAAATTGGTAAACGTGTTTATTTGAGGGTGCCTGAAGAAGAACTGACGCGGCGTCTAAAAAATGACCGGAACCGTCCGCTTTTGATGAATAATAATCCTGAAATTGCAGTTCAGGGAATGTTAAAAGAACGTGGCTTGCTCTATGAACAAGCAGAGTGTATAATTGATACAACTCAACGATCTCCACACCAGATTGCTACAGAAATAGCTAAAAAGCTTTGTAATGCAGACCACGACCGCAACTTTTGAATCTGCTTTGAAAAAACTTGAAGAGACTGTAGATAAGCTGGAAGAGGGTTCTATTCCTCTAGATGAAGCTTTGACTACTTTTGAATCAGGTGTACGCTGGAGTCGAGAATGCAAAAAATTTCTCGAAAACGCAGAGCAGCGAATTGAGACAATTTTAAAGAATGAAAATGGTGAGTATGAACAAAAGGAGTTTGTACTCGATAAATGAACACGGCTTTCAACAAATGCTTGAAAGTCAAAACTAATATTTCAGAGATGTTCTGTTCCACTTGATTGAAAGAATGAATTGGTGGTGCTGATTTCTGATTGCTGATTTCTAGAAAAACTGAAAAACGACGCCGGTAAAAACGAATGCTGATTTGTATATTAAAATTTGTTTGCGTCACTGCAGTTCCTAGATTCGATTTATAATCTGAAAATCAAATATTATTCCAGAACATCCTGATTTTAAACTTAATAAAATCAGGTATATAATGACAGAAGTAGATCAAAAGATTCTTATAAATGTAGAGGATGATGAAACACGAATTGCACTGGTGCATGGTTCAACACTCAATAATCTCTACATTGAACAGACCCACCACACCCAAAAAGTCGGAAATATCTATTGTGGAAAAGTAATAAAAGTACAGCCCTCATTTCAAGCAGCCTTCATTGATTACGGAGAGGAGCGCCATGGGTTCCTTTCTTTATCCGATATTAATTTCCACGTCTATAAGCCAAATCAGAAAGGTCGTGGACGACCTTCCATTACTCAAATCCTGAAGCCTGGACAAAAAGTTCTTGTCCAAGTCGTCAAAGACGAAATAGCCCATAAAGGGGCATCTCTTACTACAAATATATCTTTAGCCGGACGCTTCCTTGTTTTTATGCCTGATAGTGAGCGCGGCGGAGTCTCCCGAAAAATAGAAGATGAGGAACAACGTTCCCGCTTACGACATTTACTGAAAGGACTTGGTGGAGAGGACTCTTCAGCGATAATCCGTACGGTAGGAGTTGACCGTTCTCTTACAGAATTAAAACGTGACTTTATGATTTTGAGGCGTACCTGGAATGAGATAAAAGACCAGTATGAAGAACAGTCTGCCCTAGGACTCCTTTATCAGGAAGAAATTGCGATGGTCCGTATGATCAGAGATTACTACCATGATAATATCTCAGAAGTAGTAATTGATGAACCCGTAGCTTTTCAGCGTGCCTTAGAATTTTTTCAAGCACATATGCCTAAAGATCAAAAAAAGCTTCAACTTTACCTGGGTGAAAAGTCTCTTTTTTCTTCATATGATATTGAAGGTCATATTGAGGTTTTACACCATCAGCAAGTTCCGCTGCCTTCCGGAGGATCACTGGTCATAATGCCTACAGAAGCTCTAGTTGCGATTGACGTTAATTCAGGCAGATCAACACAAGAGAGAAACATTGAGGCTACCGCAATAAGAACTAATTTAGAGGCTGCTGAAGAAGTTGCCAAGCAGTTGCGTTTAAGAAACTTAGGTGGGTTGATCGTCGTGGATTTTATTGACATGGATAATTCAAAAAACCGCCTCTCTGTAGAAAAAAAGATTGAAGAAGCAATGTCTGCTGATAAAGCAAAGACTTCATTTGGTGAAATCTCAAAATTCGGCTTACTGGAATTAAGTCGACAGCGAATTTCCGGAAGTTTGTCGCGAAACTCTGTTGTCTTAACTTTGGTAAACAGAATATTGCGAAAAATTCACGACTCTGCAGTTGAGCAGAAGGTTCTGCAAATTCATATACGTCTACCTTTAGAAATAGCTTCACATTTGCTCAACGTGAAGCGTCAGCGTTTAACACAAATGGAAATGGATTATGGAATACGGATTTCCATTACACCTGACACGTCACTTGGTTCTGAAGAAATCCCAGAAATGGAAGTTACTTTGAGAGAACAAGACGGCGGAGAAACTCGAACCTCAGTACCAATTTCTGCTTCAGATATGCGTGACGAGAAACCTGGTAGAAAAAAAGTAAGTCAAAAAAAGGAAGTAGCTAAAAAAGACAGTGCGACAGTAGCCTCGGGTAGTCTGGAAATGAAAAATGAAGAAAAACAAAGTAAGCAAATTAGCAACGACACTTCAAAACCATCATCCAAATCTAAAGGCAAAAGTGTCGGAACAGATAACAGTTTAACGCAGAAACATCTGGATTCTGGTTCTGTAGTTGAAAAGGATAATTATAAGTTAACTGTAACTGAGAAACAGAGGACTCCTGAAGTTGAGAAAAAACAAAAGGCAGTTGTCAAAAAACAAGAGACAAAAGAAAAAACAGATGCTGGTCTTTTTAAGAGTGTACATGAATCTTTGGAAGTTAAAGATACTCCTAATGGCAAAGAAGCCAATCAGAAGCAGATTGTTGAGGAAAATAATGTTCCAGAAGTATCAACATTTAGAAGTGTACATCTTGACGAAAATTTGAACTCTGCTAAAAAGACTAAAATAAAATCTCATGAAAACCCAACAATAAATGTTATTGAAAATCAAATGTTCAGCAGCGTTCATATAACTGATACTATAAAATCGGTACCGAAGGTTGTTTCTTCAAAGCAACACTCTAAATCCAGGTTGACATCTGGAAAAACTAAATCTGATTCTACAAAAAAGTCTGGAAAAACTGCTCAAGACAAACCAACGGCAATTAAAATTGCTAAAAAGAAACAGGATTCCACAAAAGTGACAACTAAAGCTGAAATTAAAAAAACTAAGGTAAAATCTAATGCAGTGTCAGTAACTAAGTCAAAATCATCACTAAAAAAAGTTTCAGTTACAAAAAAAACTGATAATTCATAAGCATCCCGATCCTTTAACAGTAAAAACAGGTCTACGTCTAAATCAAAACAAGACACAAAACCAAAGAAAAACACTGAAACTCTTCCAAAAAACAGAAGACAGAATAAACTTCTGAAGAAAGCCTCTAATCAATAATTTCAATTTCATAAAACTGTTGATAAATGTGAGTCATGGGTAAAGCAATGGCTTATAAAAACCTTCCTTCTATCACAGAGTGTGATTCCTTCCTCAGGAGACAAAACCTCGCTTACGGAAAATCAGTCAGAGAAATCGTAAATAGTGTCCTGAATCAAGTACGGCATGAAATTTACCAAAATAAGACTGTATCTGTTTCATACAATAACACCCAAATTTTAGAACGTGTTGGAGCAAAAGTCCGGATACAGTCCGCCGGGGCGCAACGGGTTATCAATGCAACCGGAGTTGTTGTTCATACTAATTTGGGACGAGCTCCTTTGTCAGCAAATTTGTTAGCAAAAGTTTTACCTAGAATGAGTTCATATTCCACCCTGGAATATGATCTTAGCACCGGAAAGCGCGGTACACGAGACTCAAAAGTCCGCAAGCTTTTACGTTCACTTTCCGGTGCTGAAGATGCAATGGTGGTCAATAACAATGCCGCAGCCGTTTTTTTAATGCTCAAGGCTTTGACAACAGGTTTACCTGAAGACAAAACAGCAGAAGTGATTGTCTCAAGGGGTGAGTTGGTAGAGATCGGTGGTTCTTTCCGAATTCCTGATATCATGCGGGAAGCAGGCGTGAAGTTGGTCGAAGTTGGTACTACTAATCGCTGCCGCCTTTCAGATTATGAGCAAGCTTTGACCGAAAACACAGCAGCTCTGTTAAAAGTACATCCATCCAATTACGAAATTAAAGGATTTACAGAGTCCGTTTCAGTTGAAAAAATGGCAGAACTGGCCCACTCCAAAGGCCTTTTTTGTTTTCATGATTGGGGTAGCGGAAGCTTTTATCGGTTCAAGCAACGTGGGTTAAGTGAATATGCAACTGTGAAGCAGGAGCTTGCAGCAGACCCGGATTTGCTGGCTTTTAGTGGTGACAAACTTCTTGGTGGAATCCAGGCTGGAGTGCTGCTAGGTAAAGCTAAAAACATACAAATATTGAGAAAACATGCTCTTTACCGGGCATTACGTTTAGACAAGGTAACACTTGCTTTGTTAGAAGAAACACTTGAAGTATATCTGGATTTAAAAAGACTTCCGGAACTGGTTCCAACAGTTGGGATGCTAGAATTAACAGTTGAAGAAATTCAAAAACAAGTAAAAATATTTTTGGAGAAACTCAAACTTCCAAACAAATCTGCGTTGAAATGTGAGCTCCACAAGACAGAATCTCGGACTGGAGGTGGGGCTTTACCGGAACTTCCTATAGAATCAGCTGCACTTGTATTGTCACATCCGGAATGGTCAGCAAATGATTTACAGGAATGGTTTAGATCACAACCTGTACCAGTCATTGTCCGTGTTCATGAAGAGCAAATTTGGCTGGATTTCCGTACAATTCTTCCACATGACTCTGATGAGCTAATGTCGGTAATGACTCGACTTATTTAAACCTGACATAACTGGTTTATCAGAAGCATAACCTAAATCTTTGCTGCCAAATTCAGGTCTATCCATTCTCCTTTTATCCAATTATCTAAAAGGTCTTTTTCTTGCTTGGTAAACGGAGCAGCATAATCTTCATTTAAAGTTGAATCCGGAGTTTTCGGCAGTGTCTTTTTTTATCAGACAATTAAAAATCCTACATAACATGAATTCCTTCACATTATTGGTGAAAACACTTCTGATATTTTTTACTTCTCTTTTTTTTACTACTCCTGGTTGGGGACAGTCTAACAATTCAAGTGGAAACATCTTTGGTATACAACAGACTCAACTAAGCGGTTTTAGTGATGATGAGCGTGTAAAAGTATTATTACTAAACCTCCTCCCATCAGGTATAACGGAGACTGCAGCAGTAGAAATTGCAAAGGCTCTTCAGTTGAACGTTTACAACACTAATCATTTTTCAGTTGTAGGACCTTCAGAGTGGAATGCACAGATCAAAGATCGGGACCCTACACTGGCTGATTGTCATGACATTGCTTGCGGAGTTATGATTGGTAAAATGTTTAATGCAGACAAAGTACTGGTTGGTACAATTCATTCAGAAATAATGCTGAATGATAATGGAAAAGAAGAGCGGAGTATTATCCTATCAATTAGACTGGTAGATACAAGAACAAACATCACCGATTTTACTGATGAAGTACAATTCAGCGACTTGAAAATGCACGATGAATTGTTTCGAATGGCTGAAAGGATTTCAGATAATTCGTTGTTACTTGGAAATGTGCTGGCTGTAAAACACTCCGGAATTATCATAAATTTAGGACGAGCACAAGGTATCAAAATCGGACACCGGTTAGTCATATCCCGCCGAAAATCATTTAAGTCAGATTCAGCAGAAAATACAGTCGGAAAAACTTTTCAAAAAATCGCATTAGCTGAAATAGTTCAAGTTAGTGATTTATCTTCCGAAGCAGTTATTGTTCAAAAAATATTATCTGTTGCTAAAGGAGACCAAATTCAGACTTATGTCAATAATGAGAAACTAATTTACTTGATCACGCAAACACGTAAAGAACTAGATATTCAAAAAAAACTTAAACCAAAAAACCGAGTTATCCGCTTAGGGCCAACTGTTACAAAGGTAAGTACTGATTTTTCAAACTGGTCTAAGCGCTTTAATCTGACAAAATCGGAGCACGACCGCTGGCTCTACACCACTGTAGGAGCTGGAGCTGCAACAATACTATTTCTCAGCGGCACCTTCAATATTAGTGGTTTTCTTAGCATCTTACCTTGGGTTGCAGGTGCCGGAAGTGTTTATAGCGGAATTAAATATTTTCATTATCGTGAAATGATTAATGAGCTTTCTACAGAAGGACGTTCCCGTGGTTTTCTTAACAGTTCCCTCACCAATGAATTACCGGGTTGGCATTGGACTCCTGTTAAAAAAGGCTTCAATATCGCTTGGGTAAAGCATTTCTAAAATCTGACAGTTTAATTTTTCTTTTCTCTCTACAATAAATTCCTCTCCAGTAAAGTTACTAATTTTCCGGAATCAATTTAACCGGACAATTGAACTCACAATGTAAAGAACATAAATTACATCTTGAGTTTAAGTCTAAAAACTTGGAAACTGTGAAACATCTTTTAGTGGCAAACTGCTTAAAGTTACTGCCTAATTATCTAAAATAATCCTTCAAAGTTAAAATTCTAAATTCATCTATTCATTCCAAATAATGATAATGGGAAGCACATTTATTAACTGCTTGATAAAACTACCGAGCAAAAATTCGCTTGATCCGAAAAGTGTAAATGGCAGCATCTGAAACACAAGAACAGCAGTATTTTGCTCTTCAAACTTTTACTGAAGTCAACAACATCATTGCCTCTTCACACAATTCTGAAGAGACACTGGCCAGGACTGTCAGCATGATAGCAAAGCGAATAGAAGTCGATGCATGTTCAATTTATATTTATGATACAGACCGTGGAGTACTGATACTGGAAGCAACTCACGGTCTTGATCCTTCCACCATTGAGTCTGTTCACATGCCTCCTTCTGAGGGACTGGTTGGATTGGTACTGGAGCGTTCTGCTCCAGTGCAGGAATCTCAAATGCAGGAACATCCAAGATTTAAAGCATTTCCTCAAACAAAAGAAGATTCATTTTCATCTTTTCTGGGAGTTCCTCTGATAGAACATCGAAAATCTTTTGGAGTACTTGTAGTTCACACTACAGAACCACGCATATTTTCTCCCGAGGAAGTACTAATCCTAAATTCAATCGCAACTCAAATCTCCAGCCTTGTTTCTAAAGCCCTCCTTCTAAAGCAACTTGATACAGCAACACAGGAACCAACTGTTGCTGAGAAAAGAAAAGGAACTACTCTTCGCCTGTCTGGACAAGCAGTTGCTTATGGTGTTGCAGTCGGAAAAGCAATACACCTGCAGCAATCTGAACTTGAAGAACCACAGCAGAAAAGTACCATATCTGCAGAAATTGAAATGTCTGACTTTCAATCTGCAATGGATCACACAATTTCTGATACTATGGACTTGATTGAAAAAGTCTCGGATCGTGTTGGTACTGAAGAAGCTTCTATTTTTCACGCACATCTGATGTTTTTGGAGGATAATCATTTTCAGAGCAAAATTAAGACAAAAATAGAATCTGGAAATACTGCATCATGGTCAATTTACCAGACAGTTCACGAATATCTGAGTGCATTTGAAGAAATTAAAGATCCTTACCTCAGTGAAAAAGGCTCGGATTTAAAAGATGTTGGCTACCGTCTATTACACTATTTAGGGCATGAGGTCCTTTCTGTTACCAAAAAGACTGGGATTCTTATTATGCGCCAACTCCTTCCGGGAGATATCGCCAGGATGGACACAACACGGATTAAAGGAATTATTTTATCAACTGGAGGTATAGTTTCACACGCAGCCATTCTGGCTCGTTCTTTGGGGATTCCTGCAGTTTGTCTTGAAGACCATGAATTGGAGTTGATTAAAGATGGAGACCCGCTGGTTATTGACGGAGATTCAGGGTTAGCAGTAGCTTATCCGGAAAAAGAAGTACTTGCTGAATTTAAACATTTACTGGTTGAACAACAGCATTATTTTAAGCACCTTGAAGAGTTTAAGGATATCCTATGCAAAACGAGTGATGGTACACGAATAAATTTAATGGCCAATATAGCTCTGGTAAGTGATCAAATTCAATTACAACGCTATGGTGCTGAAGGGGTTGGGCTGTTCAGAACCGAAATTTATTTTCTTTCACTTGATCGCTACCCTGACATTTCTGAGCAAACGAAGGTATATCGTGAATTGCTTGATAATGTTGCAGAAGATAAGCCCGTGATTTTCAGGACTTTGGATGTTGGTGCAGACAAAGCAGCACCATACATGGGTTTTCAAGATGAGGATAATCCCTTTCTTGGTTATCGTGCAGTACGCCGCCAGTTGAAACAAAAATCTGTACTAAAGGATCAATTGAAGGCTTTAATTTTGGCAACAGGAACTCGTCCTAACGTTCGCTTACTGTTCCCAATGATTACAAATGTTAAAGAAATCAAGCAGGCAAAGGAATTATTCGAAGAGTGCCGTATTGAAGTTGAAGCATCCGGTGAAGTTTTAGCAAAAATAGAAGTAGGTATGATGTTTGAGGTTCCAAGTGCCTTTTTGATTTGTGATAAATTTATGTCAGAAATTGACTTTTGTTCGATTGGAAGCAACGACCTCACTCAATACGTACTGGCTGTTGATCGTAATAATCCCCAAATTGCTGACCTTTACGACCCTCTGCATCCTGCTGTCCTGCAATTAATTCATCGACTTGTGCAAACGGCAGAAGAACATCATAAATCTGTTGAATTGTGTGGTGAAATGGCTTCAGATCCTGACGGATGTGTGATTCTAGTTGGTCTTGGAATCAATTCACTGAGCATGAATGCCCCTTTAATTCCAGTTGTAAAAAAACGTCTTTCCGGAATATCACTCCCTGATGCAAAAATTCTGGCTCAAAAAGCCTTGAATGCAACCTCTCCGGAGGAAGTGCGTAACTTGATTCGTGAATGTTTTCCAGATACTCATTCCAAAGTAATACATAAACAATGATGACTCAAAACGATCTTCATAAATTTTGTTTAATTCATGGTAACCAACTCTTATTGGTAGAGGAAACCGCGAATACATCAATCGATCAGAGACTTGAAGGCCGGGAAAAAGATTGGAGTTTGGAGCGCTTCAATGCGCAGGAAATGTTGAAAACGACTGGAGAATCTGGAAAAAACAGTATCGATGATCTTTTGATAAGTTGTGAAACATTACCGATGCTAACAG
>Ga0209090_10000264_pt1 | contig 32824 bp, 21 predicted proteins | sample ArcticOcean_MG_C_9_FD_187432 | JGI IMG/M metagenome (GOLD analysis project Ga0209090, IMG submission 187432) | Marine microbial communities from western Arctic Ocean - ArcticOcean_MG_CB2_152 (SPAdes) (version 2) | ecosystem: Environmental > Aquatic > Marine > Oceanic | place: Arctic Ocean... | reverse complement strand
TCAAGGACTGAATTAGTGCGTACGAGGGCAAACGGAGGATCTCGCGTGATCTCGCGTGTATCTCTGTTATGTATCATCCATCACAAAAAAAGTATAAGTGCTACTGCGTACAAAAATCTATCTACTTTTTAAGCGCGCCCGGTGTAATTCAAAACCAAAGGAAAAGCGCCTTTCTCTATTTCATCCTTGAATAGTTCGTACACGGTAGTATTCTTGTGCGGCTTTTTGCTTTCGCATTTATCGCAGTACCACGGATCGTCGCCTTCTGGAATATCGTCGAGTTTAGGCGTCAAGCAGAAGCAGTGCAAACCGGCATCGCATCCATCGCAAAGTAAAATTTTCTCCGGCGAATGTCCCGCGCCGCATTCCGCGCACATGACTTCGTCCGCTTCTTCGCCAAACTTAAAGTTTGCGACTCTCAGCTGTTCGTTCTGTCTCTTCTCTTCGGAACCATCTTTGTCTTTCCAGACGATAACGCTGACGAAAAAGTTTTGCACGACGAACGAGGATAACAGGTTTTCAATCGTCAAATCTTTCGGGACGAGCATGTGATCAAACTTTGCAATCGCGAGTGGATCTCCCAACACGCGTCGTAAGGAGATGTGCATGAAATCTTCCTTGGCAATAGCGCTTTTGTGCATCATCCCATTCTCGTGGGAAATTGTCATTTTCTTCGGTACAAATCCACGCAGATTGATAGGTGCAGCGGTGGTTGCGGCGTTGGCGGTGGCGGAATGGTGTCCCTGCGCCGCGCGATTGTTGATATTCGCGAGACTTACATCGTTCTCCTCGTCGCTTCCTCGATCTTTACCTTCGCCACTCTCCTTGCCAGAGACTGTTTTGCTATTGCTCGTCCCGTTCGCGAGCTCTAAATCAAACTTCTTCGCTTTCACCAAGTCTGTAAACGACAACTGCTCCTTGACTTTCTTATAGTCAACTCTTCCGCTCATTTTATGTTCTCTTGTAAATGCCTCGAAATTTCGTCGCTCCTCTTCGCGCTTCAACTGTACCTGTCGTTCTTCTTCTTCTCGTTTTCGTTTTTCTAGCTGTTCGCTTGTGTTTTCGTTGTCATTCGCGTGATCGCTCGTCTTAATCGCTACGTCCATTCGCGCTGGCAACGGCTTCAACTTGTTACCGTCTTCCCAGTTAAAAAATTTCATTCCGGACGCCATCATTGCCATCCTCTTTGCGTCGGCTTCGCGTTTTATCTTATCTTTCGCTTCTCTCACCCGTCGATCGTACTCCGCTTGACTCTTGTACCGATCGCCTTGAATCACATCGTCGTAGTCATCGACTACGCCGGCACTTTTCTCTAACTGATGGTCCGTCGCAACCCCTCCTCCCGCCAACGCTCTCTGTTGTTGTTGCATCATAATCTGTCTTTGCAACTGATCTTGCTGCTGCATTCGCATGTCGCGCCCCACAGCCGCCATTCTCTCCCTTTGTTCTATCTCCTTCTGCGCCCGAAGTCTCTCCTTCTCCGTCCTCTGCTCTTTTCTCTCCTGTTGCTCCTTCTTGATCTGCTCCGCGATGGCGTCGTATCGATTCCTCTCCTCTCTCTGTTTCTCCAAGTTATCCTCCAAAATCGTCGTCGCCTCTTTCCTTGAAAACCTCTCCTCTTTCTCGTCGTACGATTCCGCGCCTCCTTTCGCTGCATAAATCGCGCTCACAATCGCGTCAAATTTCGGATCCTTGACGAAATCTCGTCTCGACGCCACTTTCGCTCGACACTCTGGGCAGCACATTTGATTTTTCCGAATCGATTCTTGCACGCAGTCGTTGCAGAATCGGTGTAAACATACTCTCACCGTGACGCAATTTTTCACGGTGCCCCAACAGATGGAGCATCGCGTGTCCGCGCGGACGTCTCGGTACAAGATCTTTTGATTCTTCTTTTTGTTATTATTTTCATCATCGTTATTATTATTACTCATCAAAGTCGTCGTCGTTACCGCGTTGTTGTTGTTCGTTTTTTCTTCTTCTTCTTCTAATTTTTCTTCTTCTTTCTTTGAATCATTACCCAAAAATTGCACCGTCGTCGGTAACTCTGCATTCGGTGCTTCCTCCTCCTCTTTGTTATCGACATCTTTGAGAGAAATATCTTTTTCTTCCATCATCGTTGAAAGAACTTCTTCTTTTCTTTGTTATAATACAATATATATATATGGCATACGAAGAGATTGTGATGAAATTCGAGCGCAAAAATTCTGAAGTAAAAAAAAATGTGTTGGATTTTTTTTTGAATGAAAATCTCTCACTTTTTCGCTTGACGGACAAACAGCTTCAGAGAGAGAAAAAGCGAGAGAGAGGATACTTTTATCCTCTTTTCCTCCTCGTCTGTATTGTATTATCGCCCAACATCAGAGCCAGAATCATCATGCCACCGAAATCATCGAAGAAAGTTGTCACGTCTTCCGTTTCTTCTTTGTCGTCGTCGTCGTCGAAGAAGAACAACAACAACAATGATGACGATGTTATTTTACCATCATCATCAGTCGTCCCCGAAGGAGTAGAAAAAAGTTTTAAAAGTGGTGAAAATGATAAAGTTGACGACGACGAGACAAAGAAAGCGACAACATTTGAGACGCACTCTCATGCGACCACGAATCGTTTGCTCGAGTTGGAAGAACTGACCACAGCTCAGAAGGTCAAGTTAAGAGCCGCGGTAAAGAAAGGGAAATCCATCGAAGAAGAGCGGATCGCTTTGAAAGAAAAATTGGAGGAAGAAATACGAGTGAGCGAAGAGACGAGGAAAACGAGCGATATTTTAATCGAGCAGTTGAGAGAGCAAGTGAAGAAGATGGACGGGAAAGTAAAAGTTTTAGAAGCCATGAAGGAGGCGACGACGAGTTCGAACGACAACAACGATTTAACGAAGAAGGAAGAGAAGGTTTTGAAGGAAAAGAACGAACAGTTGGAGGCGAAGGCGAAAGAGCAGGAGGTGTCGATCGCGCGACTGGAGAGCGAACAGAAAACGCAATTGAAAGAAACAGATGCGTTGCAAAGAGAGAAAACGAGAATGTCGAGAGAGAATGACGATTTAAAAGCAAAGTTGAAAGAACAGAAAGATGCGGTAAAAGTATCGAAACGAAGAGAAGCGGACGCGCTGGTCGGCGGAGCCGCGTTGGAAACGGCGGAGAAGAAGGCGATGGAGAACGAACAGTTGAGAGAAAAGTTCGAGAAAGAAAGAGACGAGAGTTTGGAAAAGTACGAACAAATGAAAGAGGATAGAGACAGGGCGATAGAAACGGCAAAAACGATCGAGGCGCGAACCGCGTCGTTGACGAAACAAATGGAGGAAGCGAAGGCAAAGTTCGAGGAGGACTCGGCGCGAGCGAAAGATTTGAAAGAGAAATCAGAGCTAATTTTAAGAGAAGCAGAACACAGGATTCAAACTGCCGAAGCTTCTGCAGTCGCATCCGAGCAAGAAGCCGAGCGCATGATGGAAGAGGCAGAAAATAGAAATAGAAAGTTTCAACACTTACAAGTTGCGTTTCAAGAGCGGGAAGCTGCGTTGCATAAAAAGATTGAAACGTTGGAAATGGCAAGAGACGATCGAGTGGAAGGTGTGAAGAGCAGACTTGAAAGTGAAATGGAAAAGAAAGAAGAATTTGCGCGGATGTACGAAGAAGCAAAGACGGAAGTGAAGGGCTTACATGCCTCGATGGGTGCGATGGAGTCCAACGCGCACGCCGCGGTTGCGGCGAGAGAACACGCGACAACGTGGAAGGAGAAAGCAACGTCGGCAATCGCAGAGACGGAGAATTTGCGCGAAAAAATTGCAGCATTAGAAGAAGCAAATATACAAAAGCAGCAAATGACATCGTCCAGTTCCTCATCTACGGCAAACGCCGTCGTCATGGAAAAAGAGATTGCGACTCTCAGGGAAAGTTTAGAAGTTGCGTTGAAACAGAAAGAGGACGCCGAACTCCGCGCGCAATCTGTGTTGAATACCCCTTCGAGCATGAATGCAAATGGTGTCAGCGATGCCCCCGGCGGTGATTTGGAAAACAATAACAGCTCGTCCGCGCACCAGGCGCGTAAATTAGCCGAAAGCGAACACACTGTTTTGAAACAACAAACAAAAATCCAAGCGTTGACGAGACGCGTGAAAGATTTGTCCTGGCAAGTTTCCATGTACTCCGATCAAGACAAAGTCGAGGGGAGTGGCAATTTGACGGCGACTCCAGGGAAGAAAGCCGGGTTAGCGGCGATGTTTGGTGGTGGTGGCGGTGGTGGCGGATTGGCGAATTTGAAAGGCAAAAGGAGACAGTTTGTCGTCGTGTATTTAGGTGTTCTTCATCTCCTCGTGTACGTTGCATTTTTACACGGTGCATTTAGCGCGCATAAAGCAGTCACAGGATGTAGAAGATTTTAGAAGATGATCGCTTTATTAAAGACCATTGTAGGTAGCCATTAGCAACGGAGCGTTTTGATTTTACATGTTATTACACTATCTTTATTACGTGTGAAATTTGATGGATTGTAGAGAATTAAAGAATTCCCTCAGCGCTTCCAAAGTGTTCGTTTTAACGTTTACGCATCCCTTCACGTCTAGAACCTTCAAAGTTTTCGTCTCTTTTTGTCCTATTTGCAAGCTCTGGATGAGCTTTTCGGTGATATTCCTGTTCCCGTGTACGGACAAGAGCTCCAAATGACGACAGTTTTCGGCGACGTAACAAATACCTTCAGAACGCAGACTCCCGCACCAAGAGAAATTCGCGTACCTCAGCGTCTTCGGTAATTTGAATAAAGTCACATCAGTCAGCTTGTTGAAACCGCACGCATCGAAAAACTTCAAATTCGTGAGACCGTCTATCTTCTCGAATGATTTGTTTGTCAGTTGACTGTTGGCGTATAACGAAAGAAACTCCAGTTCTCGACACTTCTCTACGACGAGCGCCACGCTCGCGTCCGTCATCTTAGGCACTCTCGTGAGATCTAAATATCTTAATTTTCTACACTTTCTAATCTCTCGAACGCCTTCATCGTCCAGTTGCACGCACCCGCTCAGATTCAACACCTTTAAATTCTCGTGACAAAATCGACACACCGAGAGCACGCCTTGGCTCGTTATTTTCGTATTCCAGAAGAGTTCCAAGCACTCCAATCTGTTCTCAAAATACTCGCTCACACTCATCAACCCGAGATTACCAAACTGCCGAACGCGTTCGTCTCCAGAACCGGCCGCGTTTAAGTTCACTCGTGCGCAACTCTTCGCATATTTTCTCGCAATCTTCGAGACGGTTTCGTCGTCCACTCCTTTCGCCAACTCCAACTGCACCGCCGTTATTTTAACTGTATTATTATAATCATCATCGAGGAATGCATCAATCTTCGCCTTTGCGTTTGGACAGTCTCTCAAATAGAGCACCGTTCGATCGGTTTCGTCGTATTCTCTCAGTCTGACTATTTCCTCGCTCAAACCGTAATGCGTCTCTTTCGAGCCTTCGTCGTAAAACGGCATGATTGTTATTAGTATTGAAACCGAATAAAATGATGATTTTTTTGTGATTTTAAAGTTTTTTGTCCCCCAAACAACAAGACACAAAACAAATGACAAAAAGTCTGATGAAAAAGAAGTCAAAAAATCATCCTTGAAAAATTGTTTTCTCCGAGAAAAAAGAGAGGAAATATAAACGAAAAGACAACACACATAAATATCTACTCGTAAATAATGAGTTGTTTTCTAAACATGGTGACGTCTTCGGACGTCATCGTGCCGAGAAGAGAAGAACAGCAACACCAACATCAGCAGCAGTATTATAACGGCGGAAACGGCGAGTACGGCGCGATGATGACGACGACGGTGGCGCCTCGAATACGGGTTGAAATCGCGAATGGGATTCGGAAAGGCGAGAAATTCATCACCGAACTGAGCGGATGCGAACGGGTTCGCGATTTTGTGTCCATGAAGTTATGCAAGAACGAATATTTGCGAGGGCGAGAGGTGAAAGTGTACTTGGACGAGTACGAGTTGTTAGGGGACTCGAGCGTGGACGTGTTAGGGCACGAAGATAAAATATTCGTGGTCGTTTGCGACGAGGGTGACGAGATGGAAGAGGAGGAAGAAGTCGACGACGGTTTTGCTGGATTACGAGCTGAATTGGAGAAGCGCGAAGAGGAGAAGAAGAAGAAGAAGAAGAAGAAGAAGACATTAAAGTTGAAAAAGGAGACGGATAATCGAGGGACGCGCATTGTAAACCAACAACACGAACGAAAGCAGAAGAAACATAATCTCGAACACTCGTTGCGGATGGCGCCGACGATGGTAACGATGAAGAAGGTGCAGAAGAAGATGGCGACGGTTCCATCGAAAAAGGACGAGCGTCCGAGACTTGCCACGCAGGTGGTCTACGCGTCGAGTACCGAGGATGACGATGACGACGGTGACTGGCACGGATTAGAAGAGTTATCGTCTTCGTCCAACGAAGACGGGGGGGACCCGGCGTATTTTGTACGAAACGTGGGTGTGCAGAAAAGCTCACGTTCGTTAAGGAAGAATGGTACGCCAAATTCGAAAGAGAAGATAGCTGAATCACCGAAGAAAAAGAAATGGCAGTCGCGCTTATTACGAAATGTAGAGAAACCAGATTGGATGTGCAGAGGAGCCGGGAGCAAGTGGTCTTGCACAGAGAAGAAAGCGCCGGGGAAACCGGTTTGCGAAAAGCATTCGAGGATGCCGAAGTGGTCCAAAGCTCCTGTCGCCCCACCACCACCGCCCGCAAAAGCTGGGAAAACGCTCGATTGTCCGCATTGTGGGTTACGTTTCGCGAAGAATGGTCCGGGAAGATCTTCGCACATTCGCGCGTGCGTAACCAAAACTCGAAACGCGGGAGGGAAAATTCGAAATTCAGTTTCACTTTCACCTTCGCCTGTAAAATCGGTCTCAGTGGTAAAAAAGGTCGCGGCGGCGCCTGCTCCAGCTCCTGTCGCCCCACCACCACCGCCCGCAAAAGCTGCCGCTTCGAGTGCGCTTACTTGCGAGAAATGCGGCAAGGTTTGTAAAGGTCAAGGTCCTCTGACGATGCACGTGCGATCGTGTAAAGGCAGCGACTCGAGTATCGCCGCGCCGCCAGTCGCCCCTGCAACGAAGAAAGGTGGGCAACCTCCCTTGTTGAGAGGAAAGCGCGTTCCCATTAAATTGCTTCGAAAATGCGCGAGAAATAGCGGCGTGAAATCAATATCAGCAGAGCTTGTGGTGAACTACCGCATTGGTGGGCACTCAAATGTGCCTGTGACTGCGATGGTACCAGCACAAACCCCAGTCGCGACGGCGCCTATCCTAGCACCAATCGCAGATGCCGACAAAAAGCTAAGTGATGTGATGGCCATCGCGATGAAGAAAGCTGAAGATGAGAAAAAGCGTCTGGAACACGAGCTACGAGTTGAGGGAGAAAAACTCGAACAGGCGACAAAAGAGGAAGTGGAAGAACAGAAACGCCTGAAAGCGTTATTAGAGAGTAAAGCCGAAATCGATCGGCAGCTAAAAGCAGAGGAAGAGCGAAGAGTCGCCGCAGAGGAGGAAGCGAAAAGAGTCGAAACTGTACGAGTCGAAGAAGCCTTGAAGATGAAAGCCGAGCAAGAAAAGAAGGCAGCGGCTGAGCGTGAGAAAGTAGAAGCGGCTAGACAAAAACAAATTGAAGAGGCGCGATTAGAAGCTGCGAGAAAGATGGAGGAGGAAAAAGAAAAGCGAAAAGCAGAGGAAGAGCGAAGAGTCCCCGCAGAGGAGGAAGCGAAAAGAGTCGAAACTGTACGAGTCGAAGAAGCCTTGAAGATGAAAGCCGAGCAAGAAAAGAAGGCAGCGGCTGAGCGCGAGAAAGTAGAAGCGGCTAGACAAAAACAAATTGAAGAGGCGCGATTAGAAGCTGCGAGAAAGATGGAGGAAGAGGTTCGATTGCAGGCTGCTAAGAAGAAAATGGCAGAAGAGGAAGAAAAAAGGCGACAAGAAGAGCACGAGAAACTTGAAAAAGAGAAGAAAGTGAATGATGAAGCTGGCCGCGGTAGGAGCAAGGACGCCACCGTCGAAAGACAAGAAAAGGAGGTTGAAGAAGTTACGCCTTTGAAATCGAGCATCGTGCTGAAACTGGGCGAAGTTGCTTGCGGTGCACCCACTAACAAGCAAGTTATGTGCCCGTATCCTGCAAAAACCTGTCCATGGCACATCCACGGAGACGGCGATGACAAGGATGACCAAGTTCATCACAGTCGTCGTCATCTTCTTACTTTGGGCGATATCGGCCCTTCGCTGAAGGGAAAGTGGATATCAGTCTTATGGCCAGATACCGGAGAATGGTTCGACGGTGAAATTTTGAATATGAACAACTCCACCGCGAAATTGTGGTACCCAGCGGACGACCTCGACGATGCCACGCTCGGTGAAAGGGAAGATATCAATTTAGAGGAGGCTATTGAAGGCAACGAAATATCTTGGCCGCTGGTAGCAAGAAAGCCTTTGACTTTGCAAGCCAAGTTGGTCGACGAAACGTCTTCCCTTGATATGTTGAGAGACTACATTACTTCTTGTGGTGGAAAATTAGAAGGCAACTGGTCCGTGCAAGTTAAAGTGCGTCAGAGCGGCCAGTCTGCGTTAACTGGACACGTCGATCACTACTTCTTTTCGCCAGAGGGGAAAAAATATCGCTCGAAAGTTGAAGTCGCGCGCGCTCTGAACGTCCCAAAGCTTCCGAAATCAGCGAAGAAGAGAAAGGTAGTGTACAATAAAGACGACGACATCGGTACCCCACCGCCAAAGAATCGCAAAGAAACGCATTTGCAACGAATGTCGGATAAAACAGCAGCAGCAGCAGTAGCAGCAGCCACAACAGCAGCAGATCCGTACGGGTACGGGTCCCCGGAGGCCTCACCCGACTATTTCCTTCAACGAAGCTTCGAAGGTGAAAACGAGACGAACCTCAGCGACTCGTTTTTGACGAATACTACTAATATTAATACCATCATCACCGACGCCATCACCAACATCGACGAGAAGATAAACCAACAACAGGAAGGAGAATATAATAGCAGAAACAATACCAACAGAGACGACAACGCCTCGTCTCCGTTGCCGCCGCTGTTTAAGAATAAAAGCGGTGAGAGGATGCAGTTAACCGTGCACCAAAACGACGGATGGATGTAGGTGTACGCGCGCACGCACGCGCACGCTAGCGCGAGAGAGGGAGAGAGAAACGAGAGAGTCATACAACTTTGTACAATTAATAATAACGTAGTAGTACTACTACTGGTACTAGTAGTATGTGCGCTCGAAGAATTTATTATTGAAACATAAATGTCTTTGCATTCCGCCATAAAAATATCTATGGGGAAAACGAATCGACGCGATGAACACATTTTTACCGGCGAACATGTTGACGAACAAAGATAAAGTCATCTCTCTTCGAGACGATACTGTCAAAGTCTCCGACGAAAACGCTGATAGAACGATGATAAAACCTCCTGCCGCATCGTATTCCGCGCGAGTTAAAGTTCATATTAAGCCACTGGGTATCAAGTTCGTTGAGAAAATAGATTCGTCAGCCTGTCCAACCATACGCGACTTTGTCGAGCGACAACTGTGGAAAGTCCAGGAAATACGAGGGAAGGAAATACGATTATACGTGGAAGAAGAGGGAAACGAAGAGGAAGGGTACGAGTTGTTCGGTGACACGGAGACCTGTGTTTTAAAACCGGACGAATTGTTGACGGTGAAACTCGTCTCGGACGACACCAAAAAGCCATTAAAGAAGGCGAAAACAGTCGAGAGAACGCGAAAAACAACGAAAGTAACGTCGACGACGCGGATGGTAGATTTCTATGAGGAAGAGAATAGAAAGCGCAAGAAGGGCGAAGAAGAAAACGCTGAGAAGGATTCGTCGAGCGAGGACGAGGACGGAGAGAATGAGTCGATTCTGAAACACCAAATCGTGCACTCCGCAATAGTCAGAGCGGGTGCAAAGGGCATACACGCAAAGGATCTCTCTGTAAGAGAGAAGGTCAAGTTGAACACTGTGCGTGCAGTCCAGCTAAAAGGCATGCAAAAAGGCATTTACAAACGGGTATCGCTTGGTACGTATGCGATTACGTCGAAAGGAAGTGAGAAGGTGATTAAAAAGATGAAGAACTCTCCTCCTGTGCTCACAATCTCGACACCGACGAATGCGAAAATTTTTACCATAATAAAGTCGCCGCTCACGACTCGAAGAAAACTTCTCACGACTGACGACATATCGTCTCGATTGACGGGAAAGATGATTTCTGTGAAATTTGAAGATCCGCCCGAGTGGTTTGTTGCAACCGTACTATCATTCGATGTGATCGAGCAAAAATCTTCGCTGTTTGATCAAGACGGCGATCGAGAGCTTTTGAACATGGCAAAAGCGTGTCGTAAAGGCCAACTTTCGTGGGTAGTGCACGGCGACAACGGCACGCCTAAAACTCCGGGTAGTGCTCGTTACCGTTTGCCCCCTCCCTCTTCAATTACGGATTCTGAAAAAGCTCAGCGCGCACTCGAGGGGTTACGTAGATACATCAAATCTTTCAATGGTACTTTGCCCGAAGGATGGAACGACGTCGACATCCACTACTATCGCAACGGCAATTCAGAAAATTACTTTATTTCACCAGATGGCAAGAAATATAAAGGACCTCGGGCAGTAGCAAGAGCTTTGAACCTGCTATGAGCGCACGCAAAAAAGGAGAAGTAATGTACCACCACTAGTAATCCTAGACGTTCGTAGAGAAACGCGCATTTTTAAAGAGAATAAATTGGAAATTTGGATTAAATGTAAAACACCATTTGCTAAATACACATACGCTAGCTATGTTACACGGCTAAATTATGCTATTATTATCATCATCTACTAATTGCGAACTACTTCTCTTTTACTCTCACCATCATCATCACTTGGCGGCTTTTTTAGATTTTTTCTCCTTCTTCTCTTTCTTTTCCTCCTTTTTCTTCGAGACAGAATCCGTGGAAGACATGCTCTGAGAGTTCTTGGTTTTAAACCCGAGCGTCGGCTGCAAAGCGTCTGCAAAGGAATCAATCGAGTTTGGATCTTTCACTTCCTCGTACTCGAAAGCTTTCGCCAGTTGGTCGATCTCCTCTTCGTCGTCGTCTTTGCCGCCGCTTTTCAAACCAGCACTCATGGCTATTTCTTCGCGATGTCTTCTCAACCGCGTCTCTTCGGCATCTTTCGCCTTATCGGCGGGTGTCTTCACTAATTTGGAGCCTCCAAAGAACGGGTCTGTTTTTGGAACGGTTCGAATAAACTCCGCGCTCGTTGGCGAACTCACGTTTGCTGTCGCATTCTTCGTCTTCTCATCATCGTCATCGTCATCGTCGTCTGAATCGTCCCATCCGTCCATACGAATCGCAGTGGACTTTTTCGGCGTTCCGTCCTCGTCCCAGTCTCTTCCGTTTCGATCATTATCGCTATCGTCGTCGTCGTCGTCGTCGAAAAAGTCGTCTTTGCCTCCATTCTTCTTTTCCGCCGCGTCCAAAATGAGCTTTTCCATCGCGCCGAGCGGTTCTTCGATTTGCTTCCCGCCGACGGCGTTTACTTTTCCGCCGGGCAAATGCGAAAACTGTGGCAGCACCTTCACCTTCAACTCCTCTTCGGTCGATTCTTTGAAGTTTGGGTTTTTCCGTTTACCATCTCCGGCTAAACCAAGCGTCGCAAACTGTTTAGCGTTCTTCGCGAGATTTTCGGCGAGCTCCGCGGGCGTTTGGGAAGCGACAGCTGAAACGCCAGCGTACGCCGACGATATCGCCGCCGACGCTAAAACCAATGGAACTTCACCAATCTTTGTGTTTGATAGCTTCGCAAACGTAAGCGCGTCTTCATCTTTATCCTTGTTACTACCACCACCACCACCGCCGCTAAAACTACTTTGCTTTCGCACCGTCGCAGGCGCCGCGACTCCCGCCGAAGGTGCTTCACCATCCCCAACGCTACCTCGTCCATGCGCCATCTTCGCCTCATGAGAATCTTCAATATTTCTCTGATGTTGCTCGTACGAGCTCGACGTTTTCATCGTCATCAACGCCTCTTGCGCTTGAACTATGTGCGACGTATTCTGTTTCAACTGACTCTCCAAATTCGTGCGTTTCAAACACAAAAATGGGACGTGTAAAAACGTGCTCAACGCTTTCAACCCGAAATTATTCAACATGCTCGTCTCAAATACAAACGGTCTGATTGGCCTGGTCTCAGAAAACAATCTCGCCACTTCCTGCTCGACGTCGTCTATGTGCAAAAGCCTCTTCGATGCCGGGTAATCTCTAAAATTCAAGCAAATCGCCACCGGCAAATGCGTCGGTACTTTCTCAATCTCCCTCAACACGTACTCGTACGTCCACTTCTTACTCGGATCGACGCAAAATATAGCCGCGTGTGCGTTTGAATACACATCAATCATAGTCGCGTCTAGCGGGAACGTGTGCGCGCCTTCTTCGATCCCGCCGTTGGCCTCGCCAACCGGCCCGTTCATCAAAGCCGCGCGGTGCGCCAACGTCAAACTCTCCGAAATTTTCCTCGCGTTCGCTTTATCCACCACGTCCCACACTTCCAACATGATTTCGTCTCGTGAAGATCCTTTCGCTTTCCACTCCACGTGCGCAGTTTTTATCTCGTTCGTCGGCGCGTACTCGGAGATGAAATCGCCTCCTCTTAAGCGCCTCAACAAGGCGGTTTTCCCAGTGGCTGAATCGCCTCTCAAGACGACTTTCACGTTGTACTTCTCTCCGTTTTTTTTAAATCTGTTCGCGATGGCTTGGTCCATTTTCGCAATTTGACGTCTGTTTTGTTGTTGTTGTTGTTTTTCTTGTTGAGAAGACGAAGCGTTCATCATCATCGATCCTAAAGGATTCGACGACGCAAAGGCGGACGAAGAATTGGATGAATTTGAGGAGGAGAACGGGGATGAAATCGCAGGAAGCCAGGAGTACCAAGACGTCGAGGGAGAGCTGGTGGAAGCGACGACAACATCGTTCGTATTTCGCTGCTGATGCGTTTCCGGAGTCGACGACGACATCGTGCGTGGAAGGTCGCGTCGTAATTAGTTTTTGAGGGGGAAATTAAATGCCGAATGTGATGCAAAAATCCTACCTAAAATAACAAACACACACCGCTATTACGACTTTCTTTCGCACTTTGCAACACAAGATGCTTTTTGTCTGAAGTTTTCCAACTCCAGACTCAAATCGTCCAACTCTTTCTCCAACGCTCTTCTTTTTTGTCTGAGCCGCGCGATCTCGTCGTCTTTCGTCTTCTCCGCGTTCGAGAGACGTTCGACGAAAGACTGTAACCGCGCGACGGCGGCGGCGAGTTCGGCTTTGTCCTTTACCAGCTGCGAATCGGTTTCGGATTAAAATTTTTCACACGCGAAGAGGCGTTTATTGGCGAGCACAAGTTGTGATTCGAGATCAGAGACGAGTTTAGCGGTTAGCGTGTGTTCGAATGAAGCGCGTTTGAAAAGCAGACGTTCGCTTCGCTCGTCCTCCTCTCCCGCTTTCGGCGACGAAGCGCCTTCTTCCAACTCTTCTTCATCCTTCGCAAAAAGTGTCCCTATCAGAGCATTCACGAGCACATCTCCATCCATTATCCCTCGCAGTTTCTCCTTCTCCTTTTCCATCCGCTCTTGTATCTCTCTCGCGTTCGTTTCCGCTTTCCTTTCCACTTCTTCTTTCAAAACTTGGAGAGTTTTCTCTTTTCTTTGTTCGTTGAAAAGTAACCGATCGACTTCCGCTCTCAATCGCATTCTCCCGGCTTCGACTTCGATGAAATCGTTCGTCATCTTCGCGTTGAGTTCTCGCATGAATTTCAACTCGCGTTCGAGTTCACGCGTGTGTTCTTTTGAGAGTTTTTCTTCTTCCTTTTTCCTCTTTCTCTCGGCTTCGAGTTCTGCGTTTTTCTCGTCCGCTCTTAAAAGCTGTTCGCGCAAGGCGTTTAGTCGCGAAGGGAGAAACATTTCAGACGACGCGTGTTCGGACGTTTCGTTTTGATGGGCGTTTGATTTCGCGTTCATCTTGGTTCGAGAAGAAAGAGGGAGTGAGAGAGAGAATCATAGTTTAGCGCGCTTAAGTGCTTTACGCGTATTTTGTGACGAAAAGACTCTTGAGAATTCAATTTTCTATTACATAAACGCGCGAGGAGGAGGAGGAGAGTTATCACATCGCATCACTTCTTAACTAAGTTCTTCGCCAACAGCGGATTATTACTCGCAAACTGACTCAACTTTTGCTTCTCTCGCATCTTCGCCTTCCTCATCTCTTCCTCTTTCACTTGTTCCGGAGTTAACTTCCCGGTGGCTAAATCTTTCGCTTTTTGTGCCTCTTTCGCGGCTTTTTTCTCCGCCATCGCTTTCGCGTCTCGCTCGGCTCTTTGCGCGGGCGTTAACGATTCTTTGTTCCCTTTCGCATTTTTATCGCCGCTGCCTTTCTTGGCGCTCTTTTCGCGAGCGAGGTCGCGAGATAATCCTCGCGCCATTTGATTGATGTTGATGTGTGATTTCAAGTGACGATACAAAGAAGTTTCCCCAGAATATATTACTTGGGAGAATAAAAGATGATGACGATGATGTTAAGAAGTGCGTCGAGAAGACAACGCGCCGCTGCTGCTTCGTCGTCCTCCGAGTTGTTCTTTTCTCTGGTGAAGAAGAGTTCTTCTTTCTTCACGACGGGTTTAAGAGGTGATGTGTATTACGATGATGATGAGAAGAGCGTCAATACCTATTACCCGATGATGATGAGAAAAGAGAACAACATTAACAACATTAACGACGACGCGAGGAGGAGGAGGAGACATGAGAGGTTTTCCTCTTCGTCAGCGTCGACGTCTTCTTCTTCTCCTAATACTAATAATAAAGTCGACGATATCCTCAAGCAGTTCTTATCGTTAACCGCCGAGGAGAAACGAGACGTGTTTCAAAGTCTGTTCGGAAAAGGAAAAGAAGAGAGGAAAATTTTAGTCGAGAAGGAACAGAAGTTGTTCGCGGCGTTCGATAGCGACGGGGATAAAGTGTTAACGCCGCAAGAGTTTCAAAACTTTCACCGGGCATTTTTGTGGCGACATTTACAACAGGAGCCGGAAGTAGGAAACGACGACGACGGAGAGGAGAGGAGTAGCGGGAGTAGCGGGAGTAGTAAAGAGATCACCTACGCGCAGCTTAAATCGGTGGCGCTTTCGCAGATGTACCCGTTCATCGGGTTTGGTTTTTTAGATAACGCTTTGATGCTTGCGTTTGGGGAAACCATTGAATCATCGGTTGGACTGTCGTTGGGTTTATCAACGATGGCGGCCGCGGCGATTGGGAACACGTTGTCCGACGTCTGCGGCGTCGGGTTGGCGAATAAGATTGAGTATTGGTGCGCAAAGTTTGGATTGACGGAAGAGGTGACGATGACGACGGGCCAGGCGAAAGAGATGCGGGTGGTGGTGGCGAGATTAGGCGGGGCGATGACGGGAGTAACCATAGGATGCATCGTCGGATCGTTCCCTCTCTTGCTTCATTAGCTTTATTTATTACTTCGTGAAAACGTATTTATTATTGTATTGTTTTAATTTACACGCATCTGTTCGACGCGGCGTTGCTTTAATCTATTTCTTTTACAGGTACTGGTATTGTTATTGTTATTGTTGTTGTCGCTGTGTTTGCCTTTTAACCAAAAAGGAGTTCCGCTCAAGCCCTGAACGTGTATCCTGACCGCTCAAACTCTTGAATTTCTCGCCTCGAGATGAGCAAATCGCAACCAATTCGAGCGTGCGTAATACCGGCTCTGCAAGTAATTTCTCTTCCTTTCAATCGGTACGTCAACGTGCAGCAGTAAATCATTTCTGACGCACCCGCGACGACACCTTGCACGGCTTGTTTCTCCCATCTCGACTCAGTCGGACGTCCTAATGCATCGCAAAGACCGAGCGTTTGCGCGATGTGCTTTTGAATCAACGTACACCCACCGTTCCCGGTATCCAAGCACGCACGATACTTACCCAACCATTGCAATCCCATGTCTCGAACTTCTACGTACTCGTCCGTAGATATTTGAAAATCTTCCGCGCACGGCCCTTCCGCAGGGATGTACATGGGCGGCTGCCAAAACGGATTCTCGTTCGCATCCCACTCTTCTGCGCTCCTATTCCCTTCTTCTTTTTTGTCCTTCTCGTCAGCGGGTTCTCGAAACCCAAGCAACCGTTTCTTTGCGCGTTCCAACATCACTCTCCTCCTCTCAACTTTCCTCTTCCTCTCCTTCTCTTTCTCTTCGTCAACAACGTCGTCGTCTATCACAATAGGTTTCATATCTTCCTCCAACTTTCTCTTCTTACTCTCTTCGTTCCAAGCGAGTTCGGTTCGCTCGTACGATTTCGTCAACTTCTCTCGATTGACGTCTCTCCCTGCAAACATCGGCGACTCTTCTTCCGTTTCTTCTCCCTCCTCGTTCTCATTCTTCTTCAAACTCTTCTCCAAACTCTTACTCGGTCTGCTCCAATCGAACATGTCCACGAACGCGTTGTTCGTCTTCTTCGGCTTCTCCTTCTTTTCCTTCTCCTTATCGATTTCATCGTTCTTATTCTCGTCTTTTCGTTCCATCTCTCGAATCTCCTCCTTCGTCATTAAACTCGCGCCTTTTTTCACTCTCGTCCCTCTGCTCAACTTTTCCCACACCGGCTTCTCTACACCTTTGAAACAATCGTAACATTGCTTGTGATGCTTTGGCGATTCAGAGATGTTCGTTCCACAATCTCGACAATATTTCTCTTCTTTTGCGATTTTCGAACCGTCGATGTGTGTTTTATTCGCGCACGAAGATGCGAGGTGCGTGGAACGTCCACAACGCGTGCACGGGGCATTTTTCACCTCGTTCGACGGTGGATTTGGTTTCTTTTTCTTATACTTGTTGTTGTTGTTGTTGTAGGAATTTTTCTTCTTGAAGTCCGCGAAGGTGTGGATGGGCATCGTTTCTTCTTCTTCTGAGGTTTTTTGAATTTTTCCTTCTTAGGTGTTCACATTTGTAACGGTGTCCAGACTTCCTTGCTCGTAATACTATTATTATTATTATTATTATTATTATTAAAAACAGAGCTACCAGTATCGTCTCGCTAACGCATCAACCGCTACGATCAATCGTGTGCGTGTAGTAAATTCTATAAATTTCTCCTAATAACGCGCGCGCGCGCGCAGTGTGTGTGTAGTATCATCATTTTTTCTTCTTTTCTTTTAAAACGACAGCCATCGCGTTCGCGTCGACTTCGTCGTGCAGCGCGTGCCACATTTTGGAAGCGAGGTTGAACTTTAACGTTTTCAAGATTCGACTGGAGCGCAATGCATCTGGAACTTTCTCGCTCGTGCCGTGGATTTTTCGCAAGGCGACGCCGTCGATGTTTCTTCCATCGCCGCCGGTACTTTCGCTTTTGCTCACTTTATACAAACCGCGATAGCTTTTCGAGTTTTCGCTCGTTTCTGAGAACAAGATTATGAATTGGTGCTTTGCCCCGGGAGCGTTTTCCGCTTCCAACGCTTGCAACGCTTCGTTTCGAAGACGTTGCATCTGATCGCTTTCGCCTCCCAAGGCTCCAAATTTCAGCGCTATTTTAATTTCAGACGCGTTCGTTCGTTTTCCAACGTTTGCCGATGCTTTTGAGAAGGATGGTGATACCGATGGTGACGAAGCGCGTCTCGATCCCTCGGCACTCTTCGTCGTAAAATACGGAGAGGAGGTTTTATCTATTTTTTTCTTCTCTCCGGACGCAAATGACGAAGATAAAGACGCTTTTCCTCGTCTCAGCAAAGCAATCTCAGAAACCGAGAGTTTCGTTTCCGCTTTCGATACCGCGGCTTCGTCCGGATTGAGCGGCGAAAACCACGCCAAAGGTTCGGGGTTTCTCATCACTTTCGAAACGCTCGACACCTGATTTTCTTCGTTTTCTTCTTCTTCTTCTTCTTCTTCTTCTCCTTCTTCTTCCGTGCTTCGATTCCATCGCATAAAACTCGGCGCACGCTGTATGGGTGATCTTCGTTTAAACAAATCATTCCCATCTTCCTCTCTATCCTCTTCCTCATCATTTCTTCGCGTGATAATATTGTTAACATTTGAATTCTTAAACGGCGGCGACGTCTCGAACGTCCTCTCACCGCCTAACAATGAAAACGCGTTGATAAACTTCACCGGCGACGAGACGTTTGGAGGAGCGGGAGGTAACGAAGTAGAAGACGAACCTCTCACGTTCGGCGCGACGATGTGATCAAAGCCTAAATCATCGAGCTCGTCCAACGCGTCTCCATCTCTCGTTCCAAATACATCGTCGTCGTCCTCCTCCTCCTCCTCATTATCCTCCTCCTCCTTCGCGTCTTCTTCTCCCTTTTTGTCGTCGTCGTAACCGTGCAAAAAATCCTTCGATAACTTTTCAACTTCCTCTCTCAAATCGTACTTCTCTTTCAACTTTTGAATAACTTCCAGAATACCAAACTCGTCTTCCTCTAACACCGCTTTCACGTATTCTCCGCCAACGTTCAACTCGTCCAACGCGACGTGGAGCAACACCGAATCCGAAGGTTTTCCAGCGCCGGTGGTGCTTTTATTATTATTATCACCATCATCATCATCGTCGTTCGTAGTCTTCGTTCTCTTCGTCAAATCCTGCTCTTTAGAGAGTAAATTCTCGCACGCAACGAGGAGCACCGAGCACGACTTCAGCTCTTTCACGGACAGGAGAGCCCCGGGACGTTGGTTCGTGACTTCACTCAGCCACGATAACAGCGACATCATCGACGTTTGATGTTCTTTGTCTTCTTTCATTTTTATATATTGACAATTAGAGTTTAAATAAAGTGTGTGGAATTTAAAAAAAGTCCAAAACACGCTTGTTGTTTTCCTATCAAACTTGTCTGATTTGTGTGTTTTTTTGCTTCTTTTTCAACCAAAAAACCAAAAAAGATACGGAAGTGATGAGACGAGATTCTTTATTGGTATTACGCGTTGACGAAACCACAACACAAGAGAGAGATCTCTTTTTCTCCTCAGAAATAATAACAATACTAAGAATGTCCACCTTGGGCGCGTCTTCTCGTTCTGCTTCTTCTTTTCTTCCTCGTCGTCATCTCGGAGGAGGAAAAAAGAATGTCGAATGCTTTTTGAACAAAACTCGTGGCGCTCGTTCCACGTCGTCTTTTACGAGAAGACAGTTAAGAAGAGGAAACAAATCCATCGGGTTGATAGAGTGCGTGACGGCGAAAACAGCCTTAAAAGAGTGGTCGAAAACAGAGAAAGCGATCGAACGAGGCGAACAAGTCTTGTTATTCAGAAAAGGAGGGATCAACGACAACAACAATAGTGGGTTTCAGATTTTGGAGAATCAGTTTGTTATATTCCCGACATCTTTTCATTCTGCCAATAATGGGGCGAAAGCGACGCGGCGCCCGATATGAAGAAGGGCGACTCGGTGCCATTTTCGATCGTCTGTCGAATAACTCGAGCGTGGCAAACCTCCGATAAGAGCGTGATTAAAGCTTTGGAGAAATTTCACGCGTTGCGAGAGGATGAAATCGTATCTCGGGTGAATTATAAACCGAACGAACCGTATTCGATTTTAGAGGTGAGAGCGTACGTGCTGCCGAAGGACGAGTACGCGTTACCGGCGGACGTGGAAAAGTACGGCGGTTGTAAATCCTGGATTGAAAAACTCCCCTTTGGAATTCCAGACACGACCACGCTCCCTCCTGTGCTCGATCAGAGAGACTGGTTGATTTCTCAATCCGACTTAAAACGGAAGCTTGAGTTTCTCGTAGCCACCGGCGTCGAGATCAAGGAGTTGCCCATATAAACTATAAAATATATTAGTAGCATTCTTTTCTGTTGTAATATAAAGTATAAAATCTACGATGTTATGGAATAATACGTGTATATAATTACATTTGGTGTTTTGTCTCTCTCTTTATTGTTCTCTCTCTCTCTCTCTCTCTTTCTCTTTCTCTCTTTTTTATCTAAACTCGTCCTCCAACGCTCTGAACGCGTCGATCAAATCGGTTTCTAATTGCGTCAATCTTTGTTGCACCACGTCTTCTCCATCCCCCGGGTCTTCAAACTTTTGACTGGCAATTCTATACATCAAATCTCCCATTCGCGCTTGGATGACGTTGAACGTAATCTTAGCTCCGTCGGTCATTTGTGTTCTCTCAACCGCGGCGTTGGATAAATCGTAAAACAAGACGATGTTTTTCAACATCGCGATGGACTTGTAAAACGGGCAGTACTTATCGTACGGCGTGAACGAGTTTTGTTGAAGAAAATCCTCCTTCAAAAACTTGGCAGTTTCCAACGTGATTTTATCGCTCTCTGCTAACGAATCCTTACCGACTAATTGAACGATTTCGTTCAATTCGTCTTCTTTTTGTAAAACGTCCCGAGCTTTCGCGCGCGTCTTCAAAAACGTCGGATCCGTCTTCTCATAAAACGGTTCTAACGCGTTGTTGTATTTCGAGTACGAAATCAACCAGTTGACGGAAGGAAAGTGTTTTCTCTGCGCCAACTTTTTATCCAAACCCCAAAAGACTTGGACGATACCTAAGGTTGCGGAGGTGACTGGATCGGAGAAATCCCCGCCCGGAGGAGAAACCGCGCCGACGATGGTCACGGAACCTTCTCTCGACGGCGAACCTAAACACTTCACTCTCCCTGCTCTCTCGTAGAACGATGCCAATCTGGCGCCTAAATACGCCGGATAACCAGAATCCGCCGGCATTTCCGCTAATCTCCCTGAAATCTCTCTCAACGCCTCGGCCCATCGAGACGTGGAATCTGCCATCATAGAGATGTTATACCCTTGGTCTCTAAAATACTCTGCTAAGGTAATCCCGGTATAAATCGAAGCCTCTCTCGCCGCGACTGGCATGTTCGACGTGTTCGCCACCAGCGTCGTTCGCTTCATGATGCTTTCTTCCGAACCGTCCGGCAACGTCATCGTCAGCTCCGGGAACTCGTACAACACTTCCGCCATCTCGTTCCCACGTTCACCACAACCGACGTAAATAATCCCGTCAGAGTTACTATACTTCGACAGCGCTTGCGAAATGACCGTCTTTCCGCACCCAAACGCGCCTGGAATCGCGCACGTTCCGCCTTGCACCGAAGGGAACATAATATCCAACACTCTCTGACCGGTTAACAACGGATGATTCGCGGCTAATTTCTCCGCCGTCGGTCTTGGCGCTCTCACTGGCCACTGTTGCAACATCGTAAACTCCTTCTTCTCGCCATTAAACTCGACTTCGATAACTTTCTCTTTCAAATCGTACTCGCCTTCCTCCGCCAAGTACGTGATTTTCCCTTTCGCGTTCGGCGGTAACATGATTTTGTGACTAATCAACACGTTTTCCGGAACGACCGCGAAAATATCCCCGGCAGAAATGTGGTCGCCAACCTTATACCTCTTATTATCTCCGCCTTTTGGATGTTGGAACTCCCACGTCTTCGCGATGTCCAACGCCGGCACGTTCACCCCTCTCGGAATGAAGCAGTCGCCGCTCAATTGCGCAATCGTTTCCAACGGCCGCTGAATCCCATCAAAGATGTTCCCCATCACGCCCGGACCTAAGGACACCGACAGCGGTTGTCTCGTCCGTTGCACCGGATCCCCAACGGTCAAACCCGCCGTTTCTTCGTAACACTGAATCGTCGCCGTGTCGCCCTCGAGCCGAATGATCTCCCCGATGAGTTGATCCGCTCCGACCCTGACGAGCTCGTACATGGCCGCGCCGTACATGTTCTCCGCGACAACGACTGGGCCGGAGACTTTTTTCACCGCGCCGTACTCGGACTCCGGTTGTTCGTCCTCGAATAATGCCATCTTCTTCTTCGTCTTCTTCGTTTGTTCTAATAAATGGATAAAAAGAACAACACGAGAGCAACAAACAAAGTCTGAAGTTCGCTTGAAAAAATGTTAATCGAAAGTTTGATGAAAATCGAAAGTTTGATGAAACTTCTTTTTTTCAGAATCTTGTGTACTCGTCGCGCGTAAAATTTGTCTTGATGATGAGTGAAAGGGTGAGAGCCTTTTTCAAGGCTCGCTTTAAATGAATGAAATACAAACTTTTGAGTCGTCTAAAATCTCGCATACTACTAATGTTATATTCGCGTTTCTCCCTTGGTTGCCATCGTAATCTTTCGTTACCAAGCGCTCGGAGAATCCTCTTGCGTGTCTTCGAGTTGTTTTAAAATGCGTAACCTCAACGGGTCGTCGTCTTTGGCGTTTCTTCTTCTTTTGCGCCACGGCGCGGCGTTTTCAAACTCGTCTTCGTCCTCTTCTTGAGAAGAGGCAAGAGGTAGGACGATGTCGTCGACATCGGTATCGTCGTCGAGTTGAACGTTAAAGTCATCTTTTTCGCAGTTGGAGACGAGGTTGTCGATGTCTCGAATAGCCGAGAGGTGGTATTTGCGGAAAGATTTTGATACCGGGTCGTCCTCTTCCGAATCCTCGGATATCGGGAAGGAGCTCGCGCTGTTCGAAGGCGTGTCCTTCGCGCGGCTTTTTTTCGTATTGGTTTTAACGTCGTTGTCGTTCTCGTCGTCTTTGATAGAAGTTAAGCGTCTTCCACTCGTGCCGTCGCCTTTGACAATGCGGTTCGCTAATACCTCCAACAGCGTCCGTTGGTTCTTATCCTTCTTCGCTTTGTTTTCCCACGCCCATCGTTTTTGTTGCTCTTTCGTATTTTGCGCGTGGCATCGGCGACACAAAGTGCGCATGTTGTCCACCGTGCACTCGCCGCCCCCGTCTTTCACAGCAAGAATATGGTCTGCCTCCCACGCGGACCCTTCGTACGCGTCTCTCGCTAACTTGTCTTTTTGCGCGCGCGTAAATTGTGGCGCCAAACTTTCAATAATTGGTAAGCGCTGGTGCGGCTTCAAACATTTAATGCGAGAGACCAATGCGTGGCAATCGAGATTGCATTTTTCACACACGCCTCGGTCGCGTTCAAAAACAGCCATGCGTAACGTCTTCCCCGATCTCGACTGCACGTGGTACTCGAAACAATCCTTCGAACAGAAGAGATCGTGTAAAGAAAGCGGATGTTGCTCTTGCTGTTGAGAATTGGAACCATCGGCGAGAACCATCTTCTTCTTCTTCAACTTTACGTCGTCATTGAACGCGTACGGTTTGCAGCAGCAATCGCACAGCACTTGAAACTGCATCGTTGATTCCTCATCAACAGAATGAAGTATTATAAACTGTTCGCGCGCTTCGAATCCGAAATTGCTTTTACGCACTAGAACTGTTCGCGAAACGGCGTCTTTTGGAAGCGTGCCCAGTTTTATCCCAGTGCCGTGTCTCGTCGTGCTCTTTTGTTTCTTCGTTTTAATAAGCGTACTCTCTTCCTCTTTCTTTATCGTCAAATCTCGAAGCAACTGCGCGACGCCGCCGCATTGAACTGGCGTTCGCGATTGAATGACGATGTTTTTATCTCGCGACAACAAGCAGTTCCATTCTTCGATAAAAAATTTACAACAGTTGAGCGCGTCGCAGTCGTCGATTAAAGCATCCGGTAAAACAAAGTTGCGCAAAAGCTCTCGCGTTTTTTCGCGCAAAGCAGGAGACATGGTTTTACACGTAACGTCTTTGACTTCGTCTTCTTCTTGGTCGCGTCTATATCTTTCAAGAAACTTTGTCAGCTTATCCCAAGCAACGAACACGTCCACTTGCTTCACCGAGCAGTTCAATCGGGTTTCGTTCGGCAGCAAGCGCATGTCGTGTAAATGTACGCGATCGGTGTGCTCGGAAACGACGAACCAAATAGGCACGCGTTCCGGTTCAGTAAAGAAGGATTTCTTCCGAATTTTCGTTTCCAAGGACTTTTTGCGTTTGACTAAGGATTTGATGCCCGATTCGTTTGGCGTTGGATGTGTTTGAGTTTGGGTCAAGCCGCATACTTGCGTGGCCTCTGTTTCCAGGTGTTCATGTTGTTGCTGCTGTTCCGTCTCGGAGAACAAAACCTGCGGCGCCTCGAGCATGACTTGCGAGCCGTGTTCGTCGCAGTCTAAATTTTCGCGACCGTCACGGTCGTCGGACCCATCCGTCATCATTGTGTTTTGTTCAATCTTCCTACCTAATCTTTGCCAACGATCGGTATCGAAAGCGCATCCTTCCGCCTTCGCGATGCAATAGTAAATGTTGACGCACGTCTTTGAGTTTTTCCCGTTCCGTTCTCTTCGCCAGGCTCGGTCTTCGGCTTGGAGCAAATCGGCGGGTTTTTGCGGTAACTCGACGAAACATACAGTCGATGCCGACGACAAATCAATCCCGACAGCTAAAGTGATGCCAAAAACAGCCACGCGAACTTTCGCCGGCGAAGGCGTCTTCCCGTCCTCCTCGAAGCCTTGCGATTTGCCCCCGTAAAATTTATCCACGCGCTCGCGGCGCTCGACTGCATCTGTTCGTCCATCCACGCAGACAATCTCCTCCGGCGAAAGAACTTTTTGCAATCCGGCGTAAATTTCATCCAATACGGAATGGTGATGACCAAATACGACGACTTGTTGCGATTTGTCGATTAAAATAGACTCTTCGAGAAATTTCACCGCTTTCTTCACTTTCAGTTTCCCGATCGCTTGCGCTTCGCCATCGGTATCTGTTACGATGTTCAAATCGTCTTTCTCTTCGTCTATTTCCTCGAACGTATTTCGTTGCGAAACGACAATCGGTTCCTCGTCATCGTCGTCATCGGCGGACACTACGTATCTGTGCTCTCGTTCGTCATCACCGCCTTCGCCGACACCAAGTTGCTTCCGCAACAGCGCGAACTTCTTCGCGCGTTCCTTCATCCAGTGCGTAAACTCGCTCGAGATGTCCAAGTAAATCACCTGTCTTCGCTTCGGGGGTAACTGATCCATCACCTCGCACTTCAATCGACGGATCATCACCGCGTACTTTAACAGCGTGTGCAACTCGTTCAATCGTCGACCGCCTAAAGATTTCCAAAACTTATTCCCCGACCTCGAGGCTTGCGCTAAAACTAATCGACAATAATTCACCCCAAACTCTTGCTTCGTGCCGAACATGTTTGGTCGTAAGCTATCCAGCTGGTTGAAAATATCGAAGGGCTTCACCAACGACGGTGTCCCGGTGCATAAAATCGCCCGCCTCGATCGTGTCTTTAACAACTGCGTCGCGATTGCCGTGTACGCAGCCTCGCTTCCATACACCGACGTGCTCAACACGTGCGATTCGTCGCATATAATCGTACCCCAGTTTATGTTTAAAAACGACGTTCGTAAATTACTCAGCATGTGATACGAGCTCACCGCTATTTTTCTCTTTCCTTTATACTCTCTCCCTTCTCTCTCGTTCTTCTTATACGCCTCTCCTAAAGATTCTAAATCCCACTTCGCCGTGGAACCTTCCACGACGACCACGTCTTCCGGTCCAATATCCGGTATCCATCTCTCCAATTCGTTCGCCCACACCGTCCTCATGCTCGCCGGAGCGACAATCAATACCGGACCTTCCTTTACCTCGTAACAACACATCAGCGCAATCGCTTGCAACGTCTTTCCGACGCCCATCTGGTCCGCAATCATCACTCTCCCGCCTCGAGACAAACCGTACTTCACGCCTTCGATTTGAAACTTGTACATTTTCGACAACGTTTCTTTCGGTATCCGACTCAAACCTACCTCAAAATTCCTCGCCAACTCGTCCTCGTACCCCGGGTGATGATGCTCTTTCCCCACTTCCGTGGTTCTTCCGAACACCTTCAGCGTCGTCGCCGGAATCTCCCCTCGGTTACAGCTCTTCTCCCGAGGAGGTAACACGTTCTTCTCGTACAACACAGACTGGACTTTCCCTGCCACTTCTCTCGGAAACATCCAAAACGCGCAGTTTCGGTCGTTATTCGTGGACACTTTCGGCACAAACTGGTACGGAAGCCCCGGCGGTTTCGCGCTTTGCAACGCTTTCACGATGGAAGGGACTCTCGGTTCCGACGTGCACGTCAAAATCACGTCCTCGTCGGAGATGAATTCCAGTTGCACGATTGGGTCGGAAAAAAGTTTCTTCAACTGATTTTGCTGTTCGTGTTGGAAATAATTCTGCGGCGGCTGACGAGAAAAAGAAGGAACAACCGAAGAAGGAACCCCCGAAGCCGGTAAACCGCGTTGTTGTTGTTGTTGTTGCTGTTGTTGTTCGTTTTGCATCGTAAGAGTCATCTCATCTCTCATCTCTCATCTTAAATTGTTTTTCAAATTTTCATCTTCGTCTGCTTCTTCGCTTTTTGTGAAGAAAAAAAAGAGTGAAAAAAGGACTTTGTTTGAGGGAAAGGGTGCTCAAATTTAATAAAATCACATTTACGAGCAAACAATACAACTATAATCTATCTCTCTATCTAAGTCTATCTGTTTTTCATGAAAAGAGTCTGTTTAAACTTCCGAAACGCACTCACGTCTTGTTCACACACGACGTCGAACGTACTCAACCGGTGTTTCAACCACTCCAACGAAGCTTCGTTGCCGAAACAGATTTGGAAATTCTCTCGCTCTTCTGGTTCTTCTTCGTCTTCTGCGTCGCCACGATTGGATGTTTGCGAAAAAGAAGCGGACAAAGGAACTTCTGTGGAAATTTCGCTGAACGAGACTAAACTGAACGCGCCGCCGTGGTCGGTGGTCGGTAATCGTTCGCGACACAACGCGCACGTTCCAGATCGTCTTAACCACCGCGCGTAACATTCCTGACAAAACCCGTGGCCGCACCTCGCGATGACTTCTAAACTCGCGTCGAGGCATATCGAGCACTCTTCGCCGGTGACGCCTCGGTCCGTGCGAGTGGTGGTTACGGTAACATCTTCGCCTTCTACTTCTAATTGTCTTCTCGTTTCCTCGTTTTCTCTGTTCTCGTACTTTTCGGAGATTTGTCGCAACGCCGGAACGACCACGCGATAAAACGTCTCAATCGAACATCGGCGGACGACGTGCACGTGTTCAAACTCGTCGTTTCCATCCACGTCGTCGTCTACATCATCGTCGTTGTCTACATCGCTCTCCCCCTCTCTCGTGGCGGCAGCTGATCGAACAAATCCGCCTTCCTCTCGCTTCTCCCACTCTCTCCGCTCCTCCTCCTTTTCCTCTTTTTCCTTCCTTCTCTTGACCACCTCGAAATCAAATTCCACGCTCCCGAACGCGTACGCGAACGAGCTGTTATATTTCAGCAGCTTCACGAACACGTTCCCGTTCCCTCGAAACACCGGCGTCACTCGGTACCTGAACTTGTCTTCTTCGAGTAAGTTTCTCAACCCGTCGCTTTCTAAACATCTGTTCGCAGTTGAGACGTCCCCTAACACTTCCTCGAAGGATAAATCAAATCCTTTCAATCCTTTCATCTTATTCCCGCATCGTTTCAAATACATCCGGATGTGTTCCACCTCACGATTGATTCGTTCTTCGTGCGTGGAATACAGCCACTGGGTTGTCCGGATCGCGCCGACGATGCCAAAGATGACCAGGTTTTCAATCAATGGTTCCATTTGATATTTGTTTTTGTTACACTACGTGTACCGTTTTCTCCCTCAGGTGCCTTCTTGGAGAGATTTTCAATGCACCACTTTTCTCACCAAAAAGAGGGAAGGAACGAGCGAGAGAGAGAGAAACGTATCGTCATTCGCACCACCATAAAAAGTACAAAGTGCGAACAAAGTGCATCATCTCACATCATAAAAGTTGTTCCTTTTCGTTGTTGCGATATATACATATGTAGTCCGACGTGTCTTAAACTTGTCTGAAAGTTGTCTGTGCCGGCGGCCGAGGCGGAAGAGGTGGCAGACGGTAAATAATTCTTTTAAAAATGTAGTAGTTCTCGTGCGTTTTGCTCGTGTTGTTTCAATATATATCACACGTACGTTGTTTGTCAAATTTACGATTGGACCTGCCTAAATTGTCCTCATAATTCACCTCGCGCGTGCGCGTTTTGAAAACATTTTCACGCGACATGGGGAAGAAGAAAGCGCCTTCTCTGAAGAAGAAGAAGAAAAAGAACAAGACGGAATCTACCGCGATACGTGGTAAGATTTCGTCTTGGATTAAAGGTCTCGCGTTGTCTTTTTTCGGTAACAAAAAGAAGGACGATGTCGTTATTCCTCCGATCGAAGCCGCCCCCCCCGCGCCAGAAGTGCAACCGAAGAAAAAGAGAAGGAAGAAAGCGCCTCTCACGCTAAAGAAAAAGTCCAAATACCCACCAATCCCAAAACCGAAGAAACGCGGTCGACCGAAGATGTTGGTGCGAAAACCGCGCGCGTACCCGTTCGATGGAGGAAGAGCGCAGAGGAAAATATACGCCGGGGGTGGGGAAGTTTTGCATGGAGACGAGAGATATTGCGTGCGGTGCTGCGAGCAACTCCACGAGGACGAAGGAGATAAAGTGCATCCGTGGCTCGACCCGAACGTGTGTTTCGTTTGCAGAGAGAAGGGCGGGGACACGGACGAGGAGGAGTGGCGCTTGTTGAATGGGGGACTTTTTGACGAGTGAGAGAGAGAGAGAGAGAGAGAGAGAGAGAGAGACGAAAGCCGCGCGCTCGCGGGTTGCAAATCTGCATGTCACATGTAACTATGACTGTATTTAAAACGTATCAGAGCAACGATGAGCTGTACGACGCGTTTCGTTTTTACCCACGTGCCGGCCACTACTTTACGCCCAACTTTTTTAGCTGACGCAAAATATCGCCGACTAAATACAAGGACCCGGCGACGAACACGTCGACGCGTTTCCGGCACAGACAACTTTCAGACGAGTTTAAGACAAGTCGGACTACATATGTAATGAAGAAAGTATGCAGAAGGTATGCAGCAGGTTCGTTATTCGGGAAAAGATTCTAATTGTTGTTGATAAGAATTTTTTTATATATTAATTGAACTCATTCGATGGATAATTAGAAAATTATTATAATAAATGCACTCCTTCAGTAAATTTTTTTTTGTTTTATAGTAGTTATAAAGCCACAGTTTTTTTTGGGTACCCCCCCCATATGAACAGAGCAAAAAAAAGCGCTACATTCAGGGCAATTTATCCTAATCAAAACCAAACTTCAATGCTCTTTTTTCGTCGTAACAAAGCGCTTTTATACTGCATATCACGAACAAGGTGAATAATCGATGCAGCTCTCGTATTTATACCTTGTTGTAATTGTCACGTAAAGTGGTTTGTTTGGCGAGAAGCTCGTCGAACTTACGCTGGTTTCGGTGACGCCTAAACCCTAAACCCTAAAGGCTAAACCCAGACCATAAGACCCTAACCCCTAACCGCTGGTTATTTAAGAGCGCGTAGCTAGGTAAAACTAGCTTGTAATATATATCGCTCTCCACCTTATCAAAATACCCTAATCCCTTTAAAAAATATCTCCAAAACCTCGCTCATAAATCTTAAAAAAGGACTGCAAAAGTACGGCATGATCGATCTTAGACTTTTCAAAACTTTCCCGAAGTTCGTTTAAGCCGTGGTTATAAACAACTAAACATCCATAGTACTTCTTTTTAATATATAAAACAAATGCTGTAAATAATTTTCTTCGTAATTTCTTACGTTTCGGAGTACTTTCCTCCCACTCCCTCATCCTCTGCATGAATACAGTCTTTGATGATTTGGTGTTTACAAAAGAAAAACATGATGCACATTTTCCCTCTTTCTCCCTGTAATGGCTAAATTTCGCTACTATGTCTCAACGACGTCATCACCGTTTGGGTTACCGTTTGGGTTACCGTCGTCGCCGTCTTCGTCGTCTTCGTTGTCGTCGCCCGTGGATGATATATTTTTCTGTCCACCTTGTTGTTCCTGTTGTTTCGTTGCCGAACCGGCGTCGGCGTTCTTCAAGTGTCGCAATCGATCAAACTCTCTCTTCCTAACTTTCTTGGTCAAATGCAGCCATATTGGCATAACAAACAGGAAGACGCTACACGCGATGAGGAACAGATCTATAATAAAGAACGCTTTCTTCGGAGATTCGCTCTTCAAAGCAAATTCCATCGTCGGATACTGCAAAACCGCCGATAGAATAGCCCAAACGCCGACACCAATTCCGAACATTTTACCAAACATACCCGGACCAAACACATGCTGGCAATACACAGTTATCGTGGTGTAAAAACTAGACCTAAATATTCCAAAAGCGATAAAACCGATGCAAAGTGACCAGTACGAATCATTGCTTAGAATTGGGATAAACGAGATTATTCCAAGCAGGTTCACCACGGCGATACTAATCGCAAGCCCAAACTTATTTATAAACGAACCCATTACACCGAATATTGGAATAGAAGTCAAAATCAGCCCATTAAAGAGCAGAACCAGTGTATTCGCGTCTTCGTAATCTCGTCCGTCGCCGGCGAGTAATAAATGTTCGAAAACTGATCCGAGCAAAAACATGATTCGATAAATACAAATAAACGACCACAAAGAGAGCCACAGATAATGAGGTGTTTTCAATTGCTCCAGAAACGTCATCTCATTGATGATTCTGCCGTTATGCGTAGCGGCACTGCGACCAATTTTCCTATCAAAATAACTGGACGAACTGAATCCAAGACGTTTCATACCCCCTATATTCTTAAGCTGTCGAGCTCCCGACTCAGAGACTATTTCTTCGGGTCGTTCCATGTATTTACCCCAAACACGTTTGTGCGATAATACCAGGAAAAGAACGCTGATAAAGAATAAACTGTAAAACAAATGCCGCATGGAAAATATTTCCACGTCGGACTGATGCAACAACATGAAAATCAGGAAACAAATCGTCGAAGCATCGTAGGCGGTATTCATGATGGCGTGCGATGTCTCAAAATATCGCGTAGACTCCCAGTGCGAGCAAAACGTATAATGCGAGAGAGAAAAGCCCGCACCACCGATTGAAAGCAGTCCACTCGCCGCTATAAACGCATCAAAGTGTTCAGAGTCGGATTCTGCGAAAAGGACGCACCCGGCCGCGAATATGAGTAGACTCATCAATCGACACGGCAGCACTCCGAATTTATCAAGGAAGATGCCCCAGACTAAAAGTGAAACCGGTGTCCCGAACGCTCCAGCGGTGTAGATTTGAGAATATCTCACGTTTGCGCTCGCGCACGTGGCGATTGCGGTGGTAAAAGTGTTGCTGGTGGTGTTGTTGTTGTTATTACTATCGTTAGTATGATCGGTATCATTTTCATCCGAAGCACACAGTTCGGAATATTGTCCCTCTTTTCTCATGATTACGAACAACGAGGAGGCTCCAAACATCACTCCGGTGCAAAAAACACACTCAATCGCGCTCAGACAAAGTAAAGACCAACGTCTCAACATCGGCGATCGCGTCCACAACCACGGACCGGAAAACGCGGACATGTCGATGCTCTCTATCACTGCGTGTGCTTTTGATGGTAATTGTTAGACGTTTTGATCAAAACGTATTCAATAAATAGAATTTTGTTCCGGGGTGAGGAGACGTGAATTGTGTGTCTTTTGTTCGTTATGGACGGAGGGATTATATGGTTTTAAATCTTTGTCTTTTCCCGAAGGCGAATTTATTAAAATCAATTTTTGTGGAACGTTTTTTAGCGTAGCTTGACCTCATAACAAGTGTACGCTCGTTTGTTTCCGCAAGTTTGTTTTTGTCTAAGAACGTAATAATCGTGCTCGAAACTGTATTCTCGCACTTGTAAGGTACGCAACGCGTTGTTTTGTGTTTCGCGCGTTCAAAAACACGCGTTTTTGTTTTGGAAGTTCGCTTTTTCCCGAACCCCGATCGCATCGTCGTTTTTGTATTCGCATAAACTTCGCCGTCAATTTAAGTTCGTTTGTCGCGCAAGTTCGTTAACTTCGTGAAGGAAGCGTGTTCTCGGAGTTAATGAGGTCGTGGGGGGAGTTTTTGGGAGTTTGCGGTGGGGGGATGTTGACGTCGTTGTTTCTTTTGTTTTTGGTATCTAACTTTTGTTTCCGTTCTCTTTTATTTTGGTTTTTAGAAGATGGCGAACAAAAAAAGTTCAAAGGCAAAAGAAACACCTTTCTCTCACTGTTCTTCGTTCGTTGGTGAAATGATAGAGATAAATAGGAAGGGTTTGTTATTACTTGTTTTCGAGGCGATAGGAGCGCTAGAAACGGCACTCGCTGTCACAAATATAAATGATAGTAATTTTCATTCTGCTATTGCGACGTGTTTATGAACGAACCCAGTTGATGGTTTATGTTCCTCGAGCGAGTATGGGTCAATGCCTGATTGGAATGTGAGTATAGTAACAGATATGAGTGGTTGGGATGGAACTTCTTATCAAGGCTTTAGTCAGAAAAGCACCTTCAACGGCGACATTGGGAGTTGGAATACAGCGCAAGTGACTTCTATGCATACGATGTTTTTTGCCGCTTCTGCGTTCAACCAAGACATTGGGAGTTGGAACACGGCGCAAGTGACTTCTATGTCTGGTATGTTTTGGTCCGCTTCTGCGTTCAACGAAGACATTGGGAGTTGGAACACAGCGCAAGTGACTACTATGATATATATGTTTAATTCCGCTTCTGCGTTCAACCACAACATTGGGAGTTGGAACACAGAAAAAGTGACTGATATGGAAGCAATGTTTCGTTCCGCTTCTGCGTTCAACCAAGACATTGGGGATTGGAATACAGAAAAAGTTACTGATATGGAATCTATGTTTTCATCCGCTTCTGCGTTCAACCAAGACATTGGGAGTTGGAACACAGCGCAAGTGACTTTTATGATATCTATGTTTAATTCCGCATCTGCGTTCAACCAAGACATTTCCTCGTGGACTGGAACAGCCGCGACAACAGCGCAAAGTACTATGTTTTCTGGCGCGACTGCGTTT